>Ga0116158_10000571_pt1 | contig 36099 bp, 80 predicted proteins | sample AD_UKC052_MetaG_FD_89883 | JGI IMG/M metagenome (GOLD analysis project Ga0116158, IMG submission 89883) | Active sludge microbial communities of municipal wastewater-treating anaerobic digesters from USA - AD_UKC052_MetaG | ecosystem: Engineered > Bioreactor > Anaerobic > Digestate | place: USA... | reverse complement strand
TGGAATGATGATAGATAATATCTAACTACTCTTTGGAGTATTGTACTGGAAATGTGGAACCAGCCACTTGCTTTAACTAAAGTAAAATACCAGATCATCATTCTTTCTGTTCCTTACTTTAATGTAGCCTTACACCATATATATAAGGTGTATGACAGTCACAAGCCTGTTAAATACAGAGTGAAGTAATAATTAGGATGTTTTTAGTCTAATTGATGATAGTTTAGTCTATTATTCAACCAACCATTTCTATCCCAATTCAAATCACACAATATTCAAAAAATCGAACATCTATTCCAGATGTTCAAATTCACAATTAAATTTCAACTCATGTCCACACGTATTAAATTGATTACCTACGCACAGCAAAATGGTTTTACCAGTGCGTCCAAAGTTCGTAAGAATGCCAGCGGCTATCCATTCATCACACTCGTTGATAAGAATAATGCTCAACACTCGGAAAATCTATATCTTGCAAAGGAATATGGAGAAGGCGTTCAAGTAGGTCAAGCATTGCCTATCAATGATCTGTATGTTGCAGATACAACAAATGCTACAGGTGAACAACGATTTAAAATCACAGATAAACCAGGCACTCTGACTGAAGCAAAAGCAGCAGAATACACTGATTTTGCATAAACCACAATGGGTACTCTCTTAATTGGGAGTACCCTTCATAAACTCTCAAATATCATGAGTATTGCACAATTAGTTAAACAGCATTTAGGAGTTAAACCCGAAGATCAATTCTGGATTATCTCTATTTCTGATGATGATGTAACATACTCATGGAATGGAGTAATGCATACATTCTCATTCTGCTAAATAAACATTAGTACCACAAGTTTAAAACATCTATGAGTGTGTCCTGAACACATGAAATAGTTAAACTTAGTATGATCTTGTGGTACTATTCTTTTAACTTATTAAACTCTAAGTATCATGTATCGTCCATTCGAGAATATCTACATTGATCTTTCAACATTCACTGCTGATCTCAAGAAGATTAATAAGATTGTTAAAAAACAAATGTTGAAGGGTAAATAAGATATTAACAAGTAAGTAAGGGTTTCTACCTCTTTAGTCACATGAAACTATTTTAGTTTTACCTGCTTACTTGTTATAATAAACAGAAGAATGGTATTGCTATGTTAGGAAACATACTATCTGGTAAAGTTATTGGGGAGTTTAATTATTCCTTGATGAATATGGTCAGATCAATATCATTCTTTCTGTTAATAATATATTATTGTGGCGGCGCAGCCGCCTTATTCTAAGGTCACTATGTATCAAATAGCAGCAGTAATTATAATTGTAGGATTGTTTTGTTTAATTATTCCTATAATATTAAACTTATTAGACGAAATACAATGAAAAAATCATATAGCGTATTAATGATATTCTTCGGTATTGTGCTTGGAGATTTAACTCAATTATTCATTCTTGATCCTATATGGGAAAGAAATAATAGAAACAAGTTTTTAGATTTACCAGAAGAGTTCAATCAAATTCAACCGGGCGATAGTGTTGATATGTATTCTATTAATGATACTATGTACATTAGATTTATACCTAAGAATACAACACCTCACAATAAAACTATTGTTAAGATATGAAAGAAATTAGAGGTATTGAAATCACAGGATTTCTGGAAGGATATTATATGTGTTTAGTAACACACAATACAAATACAGCATCCGATAATTGGGCAATTGCTGTTAAAGCAACCAAGGATAAATATGAAAAAATACCATTATACAGATCAGCATTGGTTGATGTATTAGCAGATTTACAATGATTATCCAACATTACATTCAGCATTTGGATTAGATAAATATGAAAAGAAATTATCCAAAGAATTAAATAAATAAATATCTCTTTGGTTATTTCGAGAATAGTAAATAACCATTCTATAATGCTACTATATTAATATTCCAAATCGGGAAATAGTTTAAATCTAGATTAATAGATAAGAAACAAGATTTGGCTAATCAAGCAAAATATATTAATATACGGATTCCAAGTTCCGAGTATAATTAACGAGTATGTGTAGAAAATACTATTTCACGAAAGAAAGGAGTAGTCATAGAGTTTCTATAATTATACAAGCAGAGGAAAGAATGCAAACAATAATATAGAAACTGTTTACCTGATTGTTATTTAACAATTATAGGTGTGGAAATCAACAGTTGAAACCTGAATTAACAGGATGATGATATATTATTGAACAGGGTTTGTCAATTAGTCTTTGCTGATTGTTTTACCTGTTATTTTTAAATTATTATAACAATTCAGAAGTATGGTGTAGATGTTCTCATCATTATATATACAATTTTAGATGGAAGTGGGCAACTGTCTTAGGGCATCTCACCATCATTAGTTAGGATGATTATACCGTATATTATAATATCAATGATTGACAGCACACTGATTGTAATATAGTTGCTACGTTGCTGGAGAAAAGGTACTATCTGGTCAGTTACAATTGTGTAATCAGTCAGATCAACTGTATTTTTAAACTAAAATAATAAATAAAATCATGATAACATTATATTGTATTGTTTGCTATCTATACATGATAGGATTTCTTGCAAATGGTGAACCACCAACTAAAACTACTAATGATATAGTAATTATAGCATGTATGTTTATATTTGCACCTATTATTGTACCAATTATGATTGGCGCATTTCACGCAGACTGTTAAAGAATAAGGCCTGACTACGGTTGGGCAAATATACTCCTAAGAACTTTTACAATATTCTGCAATCTTTGAATTGTGGTGAGTTATGCTAATAAAGTATCTTTGAGATGTCTTTGTGATTAGTAAAAATATAATACCTGTCCAATAGGGTAATACACAAATTCAGTTAAGAGTCTGGTAAAGAGATAAGCATACACTCTCTGTATTTCATATACAATGTAGAACATTGCGGATATTATAGGTTTTTCCACAGTTGTACCTTAAACAACGTGGTTATATACTCACCAGAAATGGATGATATGAGCCATTAAATTGGATAAGTTGAGTTATAATATAAAGACTGATATAAATATCAGTTCTGGCGTCTAACGGAAGTATAATCTCGTGCGTACTTCATATATTTAGTATCCTATACTCAATGAAGGCATCAAAGTTGGAAACTTTGAATTTTATATTTTGTTAATAGGTTAACAGCCGCTAAGGCATTTTAAATGTGAAAAGCACTACCTATATGATATATAATCTTAATTATATAAAGAGTAATTAACTTTATATAATATTGTGCAGCCCATAGAAATATGGGAATATTAATTAACACTTAAAATTGTAACGGATATGCAATTTAATTTTCATCACAACGTAAAATCAAATATTGTTGTTATAACATTTGATAATTTTAATATTAGTAAAATAGCAGCAAAAGAATCTTTGTTTAATTCTTTTAATAAAATCGGTGGTAACAACCCGCTGTTTGAATTAGAATGGATATTTCCATCATTTATTACATCACAAGTAATACAAGAGATTATTAAAAATACTTGTTTTGTATGTGGTGGTCTAATGTCTGATGGACAGGCATTAGAAAATACATGGGTTGGTTCAGAAGATTTTGGTGGTGATTATGGTCAATCTGGAACCACATGGTCTAAAGTTGGTCAGCCAGTAATGAGAGTAGTAAGGAAATGTTCATCTTGTGGACATTCTCATACATAAGAAATATAAGACGCGCGAGACTGTTTATTAGTTTCATAGGAGATAGGAGAGTGTATGCGTAGAAACTAAATTTTAAACTATAAATCTTTATTATGCAACACTTATTTCAGTTTTTAAAAAAAGTTACAATGCTCAATAATAAAGCACTGTACATACAATATGATTCTGGTATTTCCAGTTTTGATATTTTATATGAAGGTTCTAAAAATCTTCCGAGAAAAACAAAAAAGAAATTAAGAAAATACATACTAATATAGAATTATCGTCAGAAATTCTGTAACTCGAATATTAGTATCTCTTACCAAATCCAATAATTCAAATGCTCACTTCACTTAGCATACTATTGGTAAATTGAGTTGTCTCATTAAACAGTAAATGGGAAGGGACAAATTTTAATTTATAAATCTATAATTATGTACTACAAATTTAAAATATTTAAATTAAATATAGAAATAAAACTTGATAATTCTTTTTCTGATAATCAATTAGAAGTATTACCAAGAATTACTATATTACATGGCAATATGAAAATGATTGTTTTGTGGTGGTTATATTGGGGTATTGATATTGAATTTTATAAATAAATATTATGAACATACAAGAATTAAAAGTATATTTAGAAGATCAGGTCAAAGCATTAAACACTATGATTGAAAATAGTAATGGTGATTCCAGATTAATTCTGATTGCTAAGCATAATGCTTATCTGGACATTTTAAAAAGAATATCATGATTTCTGAATTAATGATACCTGCATCAGAGTTAAGGCAGAGATTTGCTAACAAACAAATCAAACTTAACGATGATGTGATTGATATGACAACATATAGACAATTGGATTTAGAATCTGCTATTCCTATTGAAGATTGGTTGGTAAATAATCCTAACTTATCGACAATAGAAAGATTATCTAAACTTTATTCTATTGATGTAATGGCCGATTGTAATTCTCCTGTTCTTCAGGAGATATTTAAAGGTAAGGCAATATTGCGTTTATCTAAAAAAGATATATTTATTATAAATGAAAACGTATGAACAAATGATTCAGGATATTTTAAATAATTCTGAAATGGATCCAGAAGATAAAGCATTTGCTATTCAGCAGATTCGTGATCTTCAAAAAATGGAGGAAAATAACAAGAATATGAGTAAAAAGGAAAGAGACGACTTTGAAGATTCTTGTAATGATTTTGTTATGTAAAAAATAATACTATCTGTCGAATGTCAACAGTAATATGATGCCTTAGCATATATTACAATCTGTCCAAGCAGATGTTGTTGATGGTAGAATAATTACTAAGTTATACCAATGTACACAGAGAGGTACAAAACTTCATAAGATGGCGTAATATTCTTGACTTATGATTTGAATACAAGATAGTAATTATTGCACTTGGAAATGCACAGATAGTTTTTAAAATTGATAATATTCAAGATTGCCGGTTCCTCAATTATATAATTGAGTTTGTGTAACACCACAGTAATATAGTGAGAATATTATCAACATCATTTTAATAATTTTGGATGTAGACTAAAATTATATTTTTATATTATGGCGCCATCGTCTAACTGATTAGGACGCTTGATTTTTCAAATCAGAAATGTTAGTTTGAATCTAACTGGCGCTACTATTTAAAATTTTAAATTAAAAATATGAAAAACAACTGGTGTATTAAAGGATCTGTTGAATTTGCACAATGGGTAGCACAACAAAAGTTAATTGATGAAAAACCTTTTAAAATTGTTATAGGAAATGACTTTGAAGAATATTATACCATTGATGATAATGGTAATTGGATGTGACTTTGCTATAAACCAAAAGAAAGAATTATCACTCTACAAGAATATTTACAAATGAATAATAATTGGGCCATTATAGGGTGTAAAGAATTATCAGATTATTTTAAAAGTATTGGAGAACCATTCTGGACTGGCGATTGTCCTTCTTTACGCTATACAATTAGTGGTGGTGGTCATTGGAATCCGGCAGAAAGAAATAAAGAATATAAAACTATTACACTTCAACAGTTTTTAAACATGAATGATAAAAAAATCATTGGTTATTTAGTCAAACCAGAATTTGCTAATGTTGCAGCAAAAGTAACAGAAGTAACAAAATATTCTTTAAATGATATTCATGACGGCTGTCATTTTAGGGCAAATAGTATTGCTAAACAACGATTATATGATGCCCAAGTACTTGATTTATGGTGCACACCTGTTTATGAAGAATCCTTTAAAGTAGGAGATATTATAGTGATTGTTGATCCTAAAGTAACATCATCATGTACTTTAGAAGTAGGAGATATTGTACAAATAAAAGAAGTTAGAAAAACATTTGTAATTACCTCTAAAAATCCAAGAAATGGGGGTGATATAAAACTTTCGGGTATTCGACATGCTACGCCTGAAGAGATAGAACAATACAATAATAATCTAAAACAGTTTAATGTCAGACATTTGTGTGATATACTTATTGTTGAAGTATCTAAAAAGGGTATTTATGTTCCAAGTCAAAATATGTGGATTAATGAACATGATTTATATCGTATTATAAACATGACCAAGATCAAACTTCAATATACCAGTAATCCTGATAACTTTACAGGTATGGCATGGGAAGTATCTTTGAACACAATTAATATTGGTTGTAAGAAAGATGTATCCGTTCAAGATCTTATTCCAGTAATGGAATACTATGATTCAATACAATAGTGTGTGATAGTGATAAAAAATCTTATGTATTAATAAATCTTCATGAGGTTTATTATTTAAGATAATTGAGGTTTTGTCTGGCCGCCTAACTAGTAGGGCATAAGTGCATTGGTTTTTTCTCAATCTTTTAATTATAAAAACAATAGTTATGTCAGCACATATAAAATTTAGTAATGGAGAAATCCGTAATTGGTGGATAGGTTATAAACCACCATTTAGACGAGATGAAATATATCAAATATCAACTGTTCAATGTGACGGTCATGAGGCTGATTTTATGTATCATATTGGTATGTCATTTAATAATCAATATGTTCATCAGTTAAATGATAATGAGGCAAAATTATATTGTCTGTTAATTCTTGCTATGTATACACAAAATGGTAGTAATACTGTTAATAACAGTAATATTAGTGTTGGCGGTGATTTTAAAGTTGGTAATGGATAATGGAAACAAAATGGGAAAATGGTCAGTATTATGTGTATGATAAATTACATTTTATTTGGATAAATAAAACTAAACTTCTTACACTTCCTGATTTAGAACGAGCAGTAATAGACAACAATCTAACAGTATATCAAGCATTAACCTTGGCATATTTGTTGGGTAAAAATACAAAGTAGTACTTGAGTAATTAAGTACAAATTGGCGGGGTGATGAAATTGGTAGCACATGCAGCACTTAAAATGCTGTGGTCATTCGACCGTGAGGGTTCAAGTCCCTTCCCCGCTACATAAATAAATAATATGGAACCTGTAAATTATAAAGATTTAACACAAGCAGAAAGGAGAGAGGTTAGATTAAAATATATAGAACTTCAAAACGGTTTATGTATGTATTGTAATTCTGATCTTACAAAACCTGTTCCTCAATCTATTTTAATGAAATCTATTAATTGGAAATTATTTCCAAAAGGATTTCTAGATCATCCTATACATTTACAGCACTGTCATAAGACAGGTTTAACTGAAGGTGCTGTACATGCATATTGTAATGCCGTTATGTGGCAATATGACCACAGATAAAAATATGAATTATAATAATGATGGTGACCGTAGTGCAACAGTAGTAGTAAGTTGCATAGGAGCCGCAAATCACTATGCGTTAGTGGTTAAAGAAAATCCTGGATTTGGTGGATTGCCTGTGTTTAATAAACATGAGCAAATTGACAAATCTAAATTCAAAGAAAACTGGTACAATCCGAAGACCGTTTATACCCAGTTTATTCTTAATACTCTTGGTACTGTTGATGAGAAATCATTGCAGCAACAATTTGATGGTATTAAAGTAAAACGTTTGGGACATAAAATTGATCGTGGATATGCTTCATTGCATCATCCCGGTGATTTTATTTGTGCTGAAGTATTGAGTCAGGTTTGGGATAGAGTTGGAGGAAAAATGGATGGTGTAGTATTTACATATACGTCTATGGAATTTCAATTCAAAGCTCGTTGGGATACCTTTAAAGGTAAGTTTGTACCAGCAAATTAATTATTTATCACCCGTTCAAGTTGCACAAACTTGCGGGTTTTTATTAATAAAAAATACTATGGAAAAACATTTAATAAGCATAGGTAATATCATTAAAGAGTTTTGTAAAGAACACAAATTCAATGGTTATTATACATCTATTGAAGGAACGGTTTTATATAATGTTGAAAAAGAATTAGTAATATCAAGTAATTGGGAAGGTTCAATGTCTCTTGATAAATTATCAAAAATAAAATATAATTTAAACAATAGAATTGCTCTTTATCTAAGAGTAAATAATATAAAGAAGGAATTATATATTTATACAGAACAAAGAAGTTGGTTTTGTGATGGATTTATAATTTATTTTAGAGATGAATTACGAATAACAATTTAATTATGAGTATTAAGACACCACAGATAGTAACAAGAAGATTTGCTATTGCTGCTATTATGTTAAAAATACATGAGGCAACAGATGAACAATTAGAAGATATGCTTGAATCTGCTATTCACAACGGATTCTATAATTTCTGTATTGTTGACGAACAGCAATTTGAAGATAATAAGAAAGAAGAATACCCTAGACCATATTTAAGTGATTTAAGTTATTTACCTGATTATAACGACGCACATTAATTTAAAATAATATAATTATGTCACAAAAATACAGTTTAGTAGTTGAAGTAAAGTATAATGATGATTCTAAAAATCCTAACAGAGAAGTATGTCAAGGTAGTAACAAACAAGAATTAGAAGATGTTGCTGTTAGAATAGCACAACACAAAGATTATCCAAGAGTAGTACCATTTAAATCAGAACTGAATGGTACAGATGTGTCTGGTGTTCTTGGAGTTACAAGAAATGCTTATGTTGTTAATTCAGATCAAATTGATGAACTATGAGTAAGAAATTAACTAAATGTACTGGCTGTAATGGTCAAGGATATAGAGTATTTGGAATTGCAATTACTGATGTTCCATGTCCTGTTTGTAATGGTACAGGTTGGATGGAAGTAGAAGGATCAAAGGAAGAAATTACATCTGTAAATGATATTTTAAATCCTAAAACAGATAATAATTTACCAGAAGATAATGTACACTAGTTTAATGATTCTATCAACACTGTTTATTTTACTTAGTGTTCTTAAAACATTATGGTTCAATTATTACGAACCTGAAATTATTAAATTTGCACAACATGGAAATTAATGTGGATTTCAATTGAAAGAGAATTACCACGATGTCTTGCTAAAGATTTATTTAATGGTGGAACTGAAATTAAAGTTAAACATCCTGTAAAGGGTGATGCTATTAGTTATGTATTAGATCATAATACGTGGTTCTATCGTATGAAAGATCAAGGTTTTACACATTGGTGGAAAGAGTAACTAAATCCTACTACTTAATTGTAGTAGGTAAATTCGAGCGTTGGTGAAACAGGATATCACGGAAATCTTCTAAATTTCAATTGGTTTGGGTTCGAGTCCCCCACGCTTGACAGATAAAACACAACAAATTCTGCCTTTCAATAATTAGTATCATTAGGAGTAGTTGAAATTACAAGTTGATTTAGGCAGTAACCTAAATTTAGGTTGTAAAAGTAAGAAGTGTCCCAACAAAAAACAAAGGGAATGATACAATCTGATTCAGCAGATGTTAATTAAAGAAAGGATAATATGGATGCAAACTCGATATTAAGTTAGAGAAAACACTATTATTAGTTTCTGAAGAACTACAGAATTTGTTTTTAACGGACTCTTATCTCAATTGGTAGAGAAGTTCGCTCATAACGAAAAGGTTACAGGATCATGCCCTGTAGAGTCCACATCAAAAATTATTAAATCATCACACAAATGACGTACAAACGAATAATTAAAGCAGATGGTACATCAGTACCACATACATCAATTCATGGTCTTAAACTAGCAATTAAACACCGTCAGCAACAAGATGGTAAGTATGTAGGTATTAAGAAAAATGGTGAACATGATACTTGGGAAATAGTATCTAAACCATATGTACTTAAAGGCAGACGTAGTGCTGGTAAAACTACCTTTGGTAAAGGTATTAATATTCTAAATCCAAAAGCACAATTAGTATGAAACAAGTAATTATTGTAATTCTATTACTCTGTTCTTTTACTAGTTATAGTCAAAAGATTGAAGATTTGTTTACCAAACCAAACTGGACAGAACATTATATTCTTACTGAAAATTGTATTAAAGTTGATACAATTGAAGATGAGAATGGATATGTTTGTCCTGTTTATCAGGATGAGCAAGGATTCTGTTTTTATGTGACTTTAGTAGAAGGGCATGTGTTCACTGTTGATATAAACTGTTATTATACATGAAGATAACAAATCTACCAATTGAGATACAAAAAGTGGTCTTTGAGAGACAAGAAGAACAGGGAAATGCAGGAAAATTCAAAGAAAATTTGAGCGCTGGTAAGATTGTAGGCAACTTTAATTGGACAGAAACACCTGAAGGAAATTCTTTCTGGTATAAAATTGATGGCGGTAACTTTGATGACTTTTATAAGAAGTATCCAAAGAAAGATAATAAACAAGAACAATACTATATAAGCATTCCTAAAGATGTTAAAGTAGGAGATAAATTTGAGGTTATTGGTTGGCAAAGATTAAATGATGATGTTTATTCTGGACCTAAAGTACAACGCTATCCAATTGGAACTATTATAACATTATCTCGTAATGATGGAACATCACTTCCTTTTTTTGATGTAAACAATGAAGAGGATATTTGTTTTGATTGGGGCTGGTTAAAACCAGTTAAAAATGATTATAAAGTAGGAGATTGGGTGTTGTTAGTTAGTATGCGACCGGATAATTGGGAATCCAAAGGAGGTATGGATTATCTTCTTGGAAAGACTCGACAGATTCGTACAAAAACTGGTAGTCATTATACTTTGGAAGATGAAGATTGGTCGTTTAGAAAAGATAATTTTGTAAAGAAAGTAGATGCTCCAAAAGAAGTATTATTGGGAAGAGATTCTTTAGGAAATACAGGTGTACAACAATTTTCTATTGGAGATGAAGTGGAGTTGCTTGAAACAGTAGCATTTACCGATCTAATTGTTGGAATGAAAGGATATGTTAAATATGTTTCTTCTGATGGTAGAGGGTTTGTGGATGTTATGATAAACGGAAGTTTATATACAATTTTCAATAAAAGATTAAAATTAATTAATAATTCAAATTCAAATAATTATGGCAAAGTCCACAGCAACAGTACAACCAATGACATATGCACAGCGTTTGTCCCTGACATCAGATCAAAAGAGATCAGCACAGGACAAGTATTTAGTGAATTCGACCTACCGCACATTTGGTCAGGACATTGATGCAAATGAGGCAAAACTGGATGAAATGAATGCTCAACTTGAAGAAAGTTTGAACAGTCGTAGTTTCTCACCAGTTGCGGTTGCAACACTTGAGGTTAAAATTGAGCAAACTATTAATGTTATTGCTCGATTGAAAAGACTTCGTTCTGAACTCTTTCCAAACGGTATTGTAGAATAAATTATATAAACAGATAGTGGTGGAATTAGACACTGTGCCTGATAAACATTTCATAGAAATGCGTAAAGGTCAATCAGTCATTGTAGGCTGAATGCAAGTAACCAGTCTTGTCTATCTGTTTATTTTTAATCTTGCGTCAGTCGTTCAAAGGTAGGATATTGCCTTTCCGAAGCAAAGATCAGATTTCGATTATCTGCTGGCGCTCGTTATAAGTCCTCTTTAAATAAGAATGTGAGTAACCTTACTATCTCACCATGAGGTATTATAGAAAGGTAAAAGTGGTAATAAAAACTGTCCATACTGCTCAAGTGACAATAAATACCATAGAGCATTTTGTTAATCTTTTAACTTTCAATTATGAAACAACAAAACAGAGTAAAAATATTTATTATTGCTTGCGCAATTATTGGTGCACTTTTAGCATTTCCTTTGATTGGTCATTGTCAACAAGGAATGAAAGCAAACTATACTACTAAGAAAGTAGTAACTGAACAATCTCTTACAAAAGATGCACAAGTGTTTGATACATTCACTGAAACAGGTGTTAATGTATATTACAAACAAAGAACTAAGAAAGATGGTTCTAAAGAAGATTACTATTTTATTGTTGTAAAAAAGCAACGTAAAGATGGTACAGAATATCTAAGCAGACAAAGGATTTATCCCGTGTTTGCTAATAATTAAGAAATAAAGTGAAACTGGTTCTTTTAGAGTTAGATGTTTCCCATACGAACATGGGCCGTCGAAAGGATGGTATAGAAGAATGACCCCAAAAGACCAGTCAAGATAAATAAGTAATATGTGTTATGCCTTGGTGGTAAGCAAGACTGTTCAATTCAGGTACGCTGTAACGATCTGGTGTGGAGGCATCCTATAATATAAGTTCGACTCTTATACATAACCATATTACTTTTAAATAAATTCAAATCAATTATAAACAAGTTTAAAACAAATTAGAATGAGTCAAAATCCAGAAGTTCTCAAAGTAATTGGGAAAGACATTCGTACTTCTACCCATGCAAACACAAATGGTAAGAAATATGCTTATCTTACATTTGAAGGTAACAATCAGAAAGCCGTTACACTCCCTTCGGGATTGGTAGTTAATGCTACTACTAAAGGTGAGACAGGTGCTATGATTGCATGGGAATCCAATAATCTTCCTACTCCAACTCAAGATTTTGGTTGGAATTTCAAAGTAGGTGAGTATGTACTTGGTGCCAAAGTTACTCGTACTGTTCCAGATTATCCTATTACGGATAAAGCAACAGGTAATGTTAACATGGTTAACACTTATAGTGCAATTGTACTTGGTGATACTACTAATCCGTCCTTTGAGACGGAAGTACGCCGTGTATTTAAATCTGCTGGTCATAGTCTTGACTATGCTGATGCAGTAGCATTGGCTGATGTTCAAGAGTTTGCTCAGACAGATATGAAAGGATAATCCTTTAGTTTAATAAAGAGAGGTATGACAAAGGTTGTACCTCTCATTTTTAATAATATCTCTTATGGAATGTGATGCTTGTAGAGGCACAGGAAAAACAAAAGTTAAAGCGACTTATAATTCAAATTGGCATGGCAAAGCAGAAACAGAACTCCAGCAGACATGCTATAAATGTGGGGGATCAGGAGAAGTTAATTCAGCCTTGGGACTTCAAGAACCTGCCTATCAACAACAAATTGGGGGTAGAACCGAAAGACTTGATGATGGCATTGAAAAATAAAAAATGCTGGTCAGATCCAGATCCATATAATCTAAACTCTCCTAAAGTATGTGCGTCAATAGCACATGCATGGAGTGATACCTATTTAATATTAAACGACGAACTATGAAATTAATCAGAATTTCTTTAGCAGCAAAGTCTGCTTTAGATATTTTAGTATTGTATCACAGTAAAAATCCATTGGATCAAGAATATGTTAAGGACATATCTTTGATGCCTAACTATCACTTAACTCCAGAAGTAGTTAAGGAGTTAGTTAGTAATGGATTAATTGACAATAAAAATATGCCTACCAAAACAGGAATTTGGTTTGCATATAATCATGGAGTAACTGATGCTGCTCCAGCCTTTCAACAGTTTGTCAGAAAACTAAGTACTAAGGCAAGAAGTACTTTGGCAATCTTCTGTATAGGAGAATTAGCAAAGGAACATCAAGCAACAAAGAATCCTACTAAAAGAACAGAGGTTGAGACTTATCTCAATAACCTAGAAATGTTCTTTACAGGAACAACAATCAGAAAATTAATTGCTCTGAACCAACTTCCTAAAAGGGAGAAAGGTTTAGATGAAATTGCTGATAGTTATGATACTATCATTGAATATAATCAAAGAAAACATTAATTTTAAACCTGATATGCTCTATGGGGCATATTGGGTTTTTATTAGACCTTTATGAAAGAAAAAGAAGTAATACCTGTAAATAACAGGATAGATGATGTAGTAGATGGTTTTAAGAAACGTTGTTTTTCTAAACCTATACAATTACAGTTAGTTCAATTTATTGGTCATTCATTAGATAATAAAGGATCAATAGATAAACGTGTTAATCAAGAGAATGAATATTATGTGGTTGAGCACTGGAAAGCAATTAATGTAACAACTCAAGAATTTGGAGATTATGTTGTTCCTAATGTTCTTGGTCATAGATATGATGATAATATTGATTTAACAGAAGAAACTTCATATTACGACAGACCTGTAGGACAGTATCCAGATAATGAATGGGAAGTAAATCTGTTACAAGATACTTATCAAGAATATTTGGATAATCAAAGAAATATAATGCAACCAGATTTTCATTTATCAGTTGTTGTAGCCAAACATAAATTACGAATGGCTAGATTAGATATGCTAATTAAAAGTGAGATCAATCCTAAACTAAAAGCAGGATATGTAATGCATTTTATTCAGAAGGAAACACCTAGTATGCTAGGTAAAAGAAAGTATGAGGAATGGTGTAAAGCCAATCCTTTATTGTTCACTAAACTAATAGATAATGTCTATAATGTTAACCATTATGTTTCTGCTTAATGTAGAGACATCTAAAATTGAATTTACTAGAGATAATCTAAATCATTATGATCCTGCTCTTATATTGGCTGGTATTGCTAAACATGAGTGTTTAAACTTATCTTGGCAAGAAAGACATCTTGTGATGGAAGCAGTATGGAACAGGGTACAAGATAATTATAACGGTAATGGCACTTCTATTCAAGAACAATTGCTGGCACCAAAACAATTTACAGGATTGTTTATATATCGACCACAAGATTTTAGTGTTAATAAGACAGACCCTTTGGATATTGAAAATATCTATATGGCTATTTGTGTTATTAATGGGCATAGACTTGCTAATCGAAAGATACATTACTGGTCAGATAATACTAACAAAAATTCTAAACATTATAGATATGTTAAACGTCATAAAATACATACAGATTTTCCAACTGTTCAAATATTTAGATAATGCTAGTATAGCATCAGTTGCTTATTGTATTATTTTAAATTCAACGTAATAATATGAATAAAGAATTAGAAGACTTAGGTTTTAAGTCTGATAGATGTTTTGAAAATACAGAAGATGCTGCAACAAGATATGTGGGCAGAATTAAAGAATGTAAGTTTTCTTGTGTAATAGGAGACGATGATCCTGATACAGCATTATTAATTGTTACAAAAAATGACAAACTCTTGTTGGCAGATACCTTGCCAGTTGTAGATTTGTTAAAAGGTTTAAACGCCATGAAAGATGAAGACTAATGCAAGTATCTGTTGCTTTATTTGTAATTTGGTTGAAATTAACTTCTAATCTAAAAATATGAAAAAATATATTGTTATAACAGCAGATATGAATGATGCCGATTATGTTACTCAAAAATCATTAATTACTGACGAAACTATTTTAAAACTACAGCCTATAATTCAATGTCTACAAGACAGACATAAGTTATACCAACAAACGGGTAAGTGGGAATACAGACATAATTGGGAAACAGACGAATGTGATTCTGGCCATAATCCAGAATTATTATACGTTAAAACAGGTTTATTAACTCAAGAACAAGTAGATTATTTTAATGAATTCATACCAAGTAGTGAGTATGGTATTCATACAATTCAATCTATTGAAATCATTACTGTTACTGAAGAAATTAAATTACTATGATGGTACTAAAAATTACAGTGTTTATATTGGTTTTAATTACTCTTTACTTTTTCTTTAAACCAGAAAACTATGATAATTAAAATAGTATTATTTATAGCATTTCTGTGTTTTGCTTACTCATTCTCACAACTTAAATGTAAAAAATGTTAATAAATTATTTAATAGGTTTTCTTGTAGCATTATTCTTTTTTGAATTTATTGATACTGATTTCAGAAAATCATACTTTGAAAATGCAGAAAGAATGCTCCCACAGTCAAGTGGAGAACAAAGAGTCAAGGCTTATAAAATAAGTTTGATTATTTATAGTGTTCTTTGGCCGGTGTTTTTTTCTTATAGATTAATTCGTTTAATTGTTAAATTCTTTTCAAAATGAATAAATACGCAATATGTTGTGATTCTTTAGAGGATGAACAGTTGTTAAAAGATTGGATTAAAAAGGAATCTGAAATTATAAAATGGTTAAACAATACTGAATTTTATATGAAACAATATTACTTTCATTTTCCTGCTGTTAATTGTAAGCAAAACTTTGTTTGGGGTTCTCACAGTTGGTCTGAAATTCAAAAAGGTTATACAAAAATAAATATTAAAGATTTTCTAAAAGAATATAATAAAATGAATAAAACAGAATTATTAGGGTTACCAATTATAAAAGGTGAAAAATATCATCTTGAAGCATTTTGTAAAGATTGTGAAAAGTTTGGTCATAATGGTTATATTTCTAAAGATGAAGAAGATCTTACATTAATCTATAACAATTTTGACGAACAAACAATTCTAAGAAGTGGTATAGCATTTAAAACACTGTTTGTAGGTCGTATTGGAAAAGATCCTGTTTATAATAATTTTACAAAAAACAAAATATTCCAATTTCAACTTCCACAAGACTGGAGTAAAGCATTAGACTTTATGAAAGAGAATATGGATAGATGGAATAAGATTCAAGAAGAGAATAAACAACCTGAATTTAAAATTGGAGATATTGTAACAATATTAAAGAAACCTACAAATTGGGATTCTGGTGCTGGCGGAATTTATCCTTTAGATAATGAAAATCCTGTTATCTTTCCTTTTACTGGAAAGATTGAGCATATTGTTGTGTCTGACAGAAAAAGTTATAAAATATCTAAGTACGGATTTAGTAGTAAAACAGAGATGAGACATGCTACACCACAAGAAATTGAAGAATATAACAAGCCCAAGTTTAAAATGGGAGATTATGTTATTGCTTCTAACTCTTTAACTTCTTATATTGGGATTTATAAATCTGGTGTGACATTAAGTAAGTGGAAACCAGTTAACCAAGATCATATTACAAATTGTAATGGAGATTTCGATAAAATTGAAAGACTTGCTACTTTAGAGGAAATTGAACAATTTAATAATGTACCTAAAATCTTTAAAATGACTTCTAGTTCAGGAGATTTTGAATTGGAAGTATTTAAGAAAGGTATTTATTATCGTCCTGAAGATAAATGGTTAGATACCAAAAAATCATGGAATACTACAACAGGCGATCCGTTTACTTATAACATAGTAGTTGAGAAAATTAATGTGGGTTGTAAAAAAGATACATTGATTAAAGAATGGAAAGCAGTTTATGATTATTATAAATCAATTGTATGAAAATAATTAAGCAAATATCAGACAAAGTATTTGAAGTTGAGTTAGATGAATCTGATAATAAATCAGAATACTCATTTACTATTCAACATGATTTCGTTGGATTTAAAGGTTATCAATCTTTATGTACTAAAGATCGTAGTGTCTTAAGTAATAATTGTAATTGTATATCTGTGTCTAGTTATGTACAGGTACCAATTAGAATGTTCTCTCAGGCTATAATGAACATGTTATCAGAGAATGATTATTTAAAACCGGATCATCTAGTTAGTAAAGAAGGAGGGTCTAAATATAATTATTATAATCAGAGCTTAAGATATTATGATACTGATAAGAAATGTTATATGATTGCTATTTGTTTGCAAGGAGAAACTGAATTTAATCATGTTACTCTTGAATTTTATAACAAATTTGTAAGACCAAATCTATGATAACTAAAAAAGAGGTACAATATACATTTCCTGATGTAGCATTTTGGTTTGATGATAAGCCTCAGTTTATAATTGACAATGATTTAGAATTAAATAATATTAGAACTTTAGCCTTACAACGAGATTGTATAGATAAAGTTAAATTTATATTTGAAAAAGATTCTATTATTCATGTTATTACAATAGACGAAAATGGAGATCTATCAGATTGGCCTAGAGGAATGTATGATGCAACAATGATACAATTATCAGGAATGTTTGGATATAGAAGGACTAAAGATAAATCTAAACTAAAAATAGTTAACTCATGATTACAGCAGTAATTAGTGGAATCATTTATATGCTAGGTTTTGCATTTAGTTATTGTCTTTTAGTAATGGATAAATGTCCAGAGGCTAAGGCTTTTTTAATATCAATATTTTGGTTACCAATTATGATTGTTAGAATTATAATATTTATGTTTATGGTTCTATTTCCTAAATGGTATAACAATTTAGTAACAGTTTTAAAGAAATTATCAATATGACAAAGCAAGAAATAATTGAAGAAACAGTTGAATATTATAAGAATAATCCTTTTGGGTATAATTCTGCTGGAAGTAAATGTGTATATTATGGTTCTAATGAGCAAATGTGTGCCGTTGGCAGATGTATGATAAATCCAAAATTATATGGAGATAAAGATCTGTCGGCTTTTACTTTATTAGAAGAAAATTCTGATAACATTTTAAAAGAAGAATATCGAGGCCATAGTTCTGATTTTTGGAATCATTTACAAGCATTTCATGATGATTGCGCAAGGAAGTATTTTAATTTAGAAAATTACCAAAATTTTTGGTCTTTAAAAAAATATTATGATAGACAAGAAGCGTGAAGAAATACAGAATTTAGCAGTAGAACAGTGGATTAATAATTCCCGGAATTGGAACAATCGAGTTACATACTGGATTGGGTAAAACTTGGGTTGGGTTCAAATGTTTAGCAACCCTTCCTAAAGGAACAAATTTATTATTTTTGTCAGAGACAATTGTTAGGAAAAATACTGTACTTGAAGATGCTGCTTTTTATAAAAAAATTTATGGAATTGATCCTTTAGAGGGTTATAACGTAAAATTTATAACTTATCAAAGTGCAGCCAAATTCAACGTACAGTATTATTTTCCTAATAGTAAGTCTACTTTAATTATTTTGGATGAAATTCATGAAATCTTAAGTGATAAAAGAATTTTATTTATTTTAAATAGTAATTTAGACGGAGTTAAACTTCTAGGATTAAGTGCTACAATAGATAGAAAAACCAGATATATTATTCAGAAAGAAGAATCAACAAAATTTGATTATCTAAAAAGATTTTGTCCTATTATTTATACTTATAATATAAATAATGCTAGGGAAGATGATAATGTTAGAGATACTAAGTTTTTTATCTTAAAACATGATTTAGATACCAGAAAGAATTTTCTTACTGGAGCTAAAGGCAAACAATGGCATATTTCTGAAAAATTGCAGTATGAATATTTAGACAAAACTTTTAAAAAGGCTTTATTTATGCCTAATACTAAAGGAAAAGATGATTATGTTAGAATGTGTGCTACAAATAGAGCAAGATTCTTATATGCTCTTCCTTCTAAAATTCCTATAGTTAAAGAGTTAGTTACAAAACTTGAAGGAAAAACTTTAGTTTTCGGATTAGATAATAAGTCTTTAATAGAAATTTGTCCTAATTCTATTGTTGAAACAAATAAAAATCTTATTCAAGATTTGAGAGATTTTAAAGAAGGTAAAACAATGGTAACTTGTAGCAACAAGATGTTAAAACAGGGAGAAAATATACCAAATCTTACCAATTTAATATATCATTCATATTATGGAAAAATTGTTCCTACAATTCAAATTTTAGGAAGGCTTAGAAAAGCAGAGGATCAAGGAATTGTAATATTACTATTAACATCAAATACTCAGGAGGAAATTTGGTTTAAAAACGCTACTGAAGGACTATTAGTAGATTGGATATATTGCAGATCAGTTGATGAAATTATATCAAAAATATGCAAGAATTAACTTCTGGAATATACCAAATTAGAAATCTTGTTAACGGTAAGATTTATGTGGGAAGTGCTGTAGATTTAAAGGCTCGTTGGAGACTCCATAAAGCAAATCTAAAAAGCAATAAGCATCATTCTAAGTATTTACAGAATGCTTGGAATAAATACAAGGGAGAAGCATTTCTTTTTGAAATACTAATCAAATGTCCTATAAATGAACTAATTGCTTTAGAACAGTATTATATGGATTTCTATCAACCTGAATACAATATTTGTAGAACGGCTGGAAGTGTATTAGGTATTAAAAGATCTGAAGAAACTCGTAAAAAGATGATTTTAATTAAAACTGGTCTAGTTCATTCAGAAGAAACTAAAAGAAAGATTAGTTTTTCTAAGAGAGGAAAAACTCCTAATCAATCTTATAGGAATAATCCTAACAGAAAGATTAGAACCACAAATAAACAGACATGGAAACGAGTTATTCAAATCTGTTCAAAAACTCTACAAGAGATAGAGGTTTATGAATCAGTCACAGAAGCAAGTAAGAAAACTAATTTGTTTAAATCAGGAATATCTGCTTGTGCAAAAGGTAAATTAAAAACTTGTGGAGGATATATTTGGAAATATCAATAGAACAATTAATACAAAGATTATGAATATTTTTAAATTACCCAAAAAGAAATTTAAACTTAGGCTTATATATAATAGAGGTTATGGTCATGGAAGATGGAATGTTGAATATGCTTATTATAGATGGATTCCTAATTGGGATACTATTGATGAATATGATTCTTTTGGACGGTCTGATAAATGGTTTTCAAGTAGTGAAAGTGCTGAATCTTTTGCTATTAAACTTAATTCAATAGAAGATGTTGATAACTTTAATCAACAACAATTAGATAGATATTTTGAATATCTTGCTGAAAAAGCAGAACATTATAAAACAAGATATGTAAAATGAGTTTAAATAAAGAACAACAACAAAAGTTTGTAATAGATTTTAGAAAAAAGCAATTATTAGGATCTGAAAATCTTACTCAAACTCCAGAGATTGAAAAGTCTAGAGATGATAAAATGAGAGATTTACATAACATTGAAGAAGCAACTAAAAAATTCTTTAACAATGATACAACAATTAAATCTAAATGATTATACTGGACAGCAATTAGAATATGGTAAATATTTAGTTGTTAGAGACGGTAAAGTACATTTTGAAACATATAATGGAACTGGTTGGGCATATAATCATAAAACTATTACTCACTTTTATTTACCTAAGATAAAATGATTGATGAAGAATTAGAAGATGAGTTTGATAGTATCCCACCAGAAGTCTGTAGAGCAGTACCATCGTATAGATTTGGCGAGTTTATTAGTACTATGTTTTTAACTCCGTTAGAAGAAGAATATTTAGAATCTATCAGAGTTAAACCAGAAGAACATCTTGATGCTATTCTGGACAAACAAACATATTATCATAGACTTGCACAATTTAGTATTTTCATACAACAAAAATGGAATTGATATGACAGAATTTGTAGATTATAATATTGCTAAACAATTAAAAGAAATTGGGTTTGATGAAGAATGTTTAGGTTGTTTTGATGAGCAACGTGTTTTTGGGTTTACCATTAGGTCTATTCAAAAGTATTATAAAAATTCTAAAGAAGATACATATAGTATTGCTGTTCCAACATATTATCAAGTATTTCAATGGTTTAGAACTAAACACAAATTACATTCAACAATTACTTGGACATCTACTGGATATGATTATAATATTAAAGTAGAACCAACAAGAATTATTAATGTAACTCATATTCATTCTGAATATAGAGATGCTGAAATTGCTTGTATTGAATATATGATTAAATTAATTAAAGATGGATCAGATAATTAGTTGGGAAACGGCTAAATTAGCCAAAGAAAAAGGATTTAATATTCCAGTATCAAGATATTACCGAGATGAAAAGTTAATAGTTAATTTTGAGGATAGTGGTTGTAATGAAGAATCTTATTACTTTGATGCTGATAGTTTAAATGAAAATTGGAATGATGGTAGAGTAGTAAACAAAGATAATAACAGTTGTTGGGGATGTACTAAGGGTTCTTACTTAACCGTTAATTCTGCTCCTACTCAATCATTACTTCAAAAATGGTTAAGAGAAGTTCATAATTTACACATACAAATATGTATTGGTACTACTATAGACAAACCTACTAAATGTTGGGTATATTATATTCAAAATGATAAAGGTAGAACTATACAGTGGAATACTAATTCTGATGAAGTATTTAATAGTTATGAAGAGGCTTTAGAACAAGGATTAATTAATGCTTTAAATTTAATAAATGAAAACACTAATTGATATAGAGGTATTCTATCCTCATTTTGAAGTGAGTTTAGAGAACTATCAATCCCGGAGACAAGTTATACTTTGCTGTTAATGAGTTTCAGGATGATAGAATAGCACTAAAAGATTATCTTAGAAATTATGAAGGATTTATGATCCATTTTAATGGTATAAGATATGACTTTGCAGTATTAACATATCTAGATCAGAATAATTGGTTTATAGGTAAGGATTGGAACTTCTTTTGTACACAAGCAAAATGCTTTTCAGATGATTTAATTAATGCACAAGATGAATTATTTGTTTACAAATATGTTAATCATCCAAGATTTAATAAAATAACTCATATAGATTTATATTTGTACTGGGCTAAATTATTAAGAGTTAGTAAAAAGATTAGCCTTAAAGGTTTAGGTATTCAATTAAATTATCCAGTAGTTCAAGAGTTACCATATCCACCAGATATTAGAGAATTAACTAAAGAACAGATAGATGAGATTCATCATTACTGTTCTGTTCATGATTTAGGTATATTAAGACTATTATGTGACCAGTTAGAAGGTAGTAAAACAACTGTTCAATTGGGGGATTTAGGGTCAATTCAATTAAGGGCAAGAATTGTAAAAGATTTTGGTATTAATGCTTGGTCTATGGATGCTCCTAAAATTGCTTCTGAAGCACTTATTAATTCTTACTGTAAGATTACTGGTAGGAATAAAAAAGATGTTTCTAGATTAAGATTTGATAGGTCTACAATCAAATTTGGTGATTTGTTCAGTGATACTGATTTTGGATTTACTACTGAACCATTTATATCTGTTTATAATCAATGGATGAATAGTATAGATTCTTTTAGTAAAGAATTTATAATCTTTAGTAATGGACATGGTTGTAAAATATCTGTAGGTATTGGTGGTATTCATGCCATTAATAATAATGAAATTTATCAACAGAGAGAAGGATATAAAATTATTACTTCTGATGTTGCTTCATTATATCCAAATAGAATTATTAAGTATAATGCTTTTAGATTTCCAGAAGTACTACAAGAATATACTAAGTTTAAAGATTTTAGAATAACTCAAACCAAACCTAATCTTAAGAAATATAAAGGTACTCCACAAGAGACTGAATGGAAATTTATTGATGCTTTCTATAAAGTAATTCTAAATGGTACATCAGGTCACTTAGATTCAGAACATTCATGGTTATTCTATCCAGAAGGTATTATGAAAGTTCGAGTCGGGGGACAACTAATTATTATGTGGGTTATTGAACAATGTATTATTAATAACATTACTGTTCTTTCATGCAATACTGATGGTTTAGAAGTAGAAGTATCTAACGAACAAGAAGAATTGTATTATGATATTATCAAAAGAGCAGAATCTAAATTTGATTTAGAATTTGAGCATGACGAATATACTAAAATAGTATTTAGTTCTGTTAATTCTTATATTGCTATTAATAAGTATGGTCAGGTAAAAGAGAAAGGAGAGTTTGTTAGAAAACCGGCATTAGGTAATTCTACTGACTTTTTAATTGTTCCAAATCTATTACATGATTATTTTATTAAAGGTATAAGACCAGAACAAGCAATTCATAATTACAAAAATATATTCTTGTATTGTGCTAGTCAAAAAGTAGATAAGAGTTATTATGTAGAATTAGATGGTAAAAGAATTCCACAGAGATTAAACAGATATTATGTTTCTAGAAGAGGATCATATCTTTATAAATGTAGAGATGGTAAGAGACATCACTTACTTAAAGGGAATGGAGTAATGTTGTATAATCAACATATAGAACAACCTTTTGAAAAATATAATGTCCATCTACCATTTTACTTGAAACAAGTTAATGATATGATTTCTAGATTAGAAAATCACAATCAATTAGAATTATTTTAAAATGGTAAAGAAAAAAGAAGAGATAGTATTTGTTTCTTATAGATCTAATTATTTAGATGTTGATCCAGAGGTTGCAAAAGAATTAGGTCTTAAAAATGGAGATCGTACAAATGATATTTTAAAAATAGTAGAAGGTAATTTGGAAAGTGTAAAGAAAAAACTTAACAATACTAAGAATAAACCCGCTTCTTAAATTATGTCTACAGAACTCAAACTGCTAATTCAATTAATTATTCTATTAAGAAATAGAAGAAAATTGGGTAAAGAAACGGACGAGGAATTTAAACTAGAAGGTGAGATTGCTGACTATTTAAAAGAAACTGGAAATTACCAGACCTATTTAAATATTTCTAATGGTACAGAAAAATTATGAGCAAAATAAAAGAATTACTTGATAAATACAGAATTGATACAGATCATTATGCAGATCAACAATGGTATGATGAGGATGTAGAAAAAGCCCTAATTGAATATGCCATTTGGTATACTGAGAAATGTATTGAAGAATTAGATGGTGGTAGATGTATAATTGAATTTAACAAATTAACTCACATATCATCTGATAATAGTTTAAAACGAATTATTCAATTACCACCACATGAATAAAATATATGAATGTATAGTTGGTAGTGTGGCATATGGTACTAATATTCCGGGTGTGAGCGACGTGGATTATAAAGGAATTTATTGTCAATCAAGAGATGATCTACTTGGAGTAAAATATCAAGAACAATTAAATCCAGATAAAGATACTTCTTATTATGAAGTTAGAAGATTTGTTGATTTATGTGGCTCTGCTAATCCTAATATTCTAGAAATGTTATTTGCTGATGAAAGTTGTATTAAACAAACTTCTCCAGCATTTCAAATTCTTAGAGATAATAGATTTTTATTTCTCACTAAACAATGTAAGAATAGTTTTGGTGGTTACGCAGTAGGTCAAATTAAAAGGGCTAAAGGATTAGATAAAAAGATGAATTGGGAGAAATCTCAAACAATTAGAAAGACTCCACTAGATTTTTGTTATATTCAATATCAAAGTGGAAGTATTCCTATTTCTCAATATCTTAAAAAGGAAAATCTAAAGCAAGAATATTGTGGATTATGTGCAATAGACCATATGCCTAACTGCTATTATGTTTATTATGATTATCCAAAGCAATATGGAGATGATACTAATACTGGTTATCAAGGATTTGACTATAAAGGTATTATTCGAGAAAATTCTAATGAAATTAGATTATCAAGTATTCCTAAAGAGCAAGTAGGTCAACATTTAGGTATTATGTATTACAATGCAGATGCTTATTCTATTCATTGTAAAAAGCATACAGAATATTTAACATGGTTAGAGAATAGAAATACTGATAGATATGTTGATACAGATAATCATGGTCAACAGATTGATGGTAAGAATATTATGCACTGTATGAGATTAATTGATTGTGCATTAGAAATAGCACAAACAGGTAATTTAACAGTATTCAGACCTAACAGAGATGAATTACTAGATATTAGAAAAGGTAAATGTAACTTAGAAAAAATTATTCAAGATGCTGAAGATAAAATTCAATTAATGGATGAATTATTTAGTAAATCAGATTTACCTGATGGAGTCGATTTAGAAGTTAAACATAATTTAATTTTAGAAGTAAGAAATTGTTATTATAATGATTAAACTGTATTTAAAAGAACCAGAGATTCTGGTAGGTATTTTTACTTATCAAGATCTCTGGAACTTTAGATATAGCAATGAATACCTGAAAACAGACTTACCATTAATTTGGGAATTTCCTAACCTTGGAGACAACATATCAGAGTATATGCCCCAAGTGCTTAGGATGAGATTTAAAGGTAATAAAGGTATTAAAAAGAAAGGCTTAGAATTTGAACTAAGTCAATTAAGGAAACAGGGGAATAATGGAAATTCCCTTTACAAAATAGAATTTGATGATAGTAGAACACAATGACATAAAGTATATTGTAAAATTTGGCTATTACCATTCCCGGAGAAAGACTTTGGTAGAATGCGTAGTTTATACCAAAGAACAGGGTTATGACAATCCTGAAATTAGAGAAGTAGTTGATTATCCATATCAATACTTCTGTAAACAAAAGGCTAGAAATATAGCCTTAAAATCCGTACTAGCAGATCAACTACATGACTTTAGAATGTCTGTGTGGGATCAATATTTTATTGAATCAAAAATTTATCCACGTAATAAAAAAGTAAAGAATGAAAAACTTTCAGTTTAACAGAGACACATTTAACACTTGGTACAACAGTACCACATCTATTGAAGATTTTGCACAACAACTTTCCACAGAATTTGAGACCAAAGTGTCTGTAGGTTTAATTCGTAAAGCATGTGCTGAATTAAATTTAGATCTTCGTAAAAGAAAGAAAGGTAATCGTATTACATTTAGTTTTACAGATCAAAATGATTATCAGGATTTTGATTTTGCAACAGAAGATCAAAATAAAATGCTTGGTTAATGGATAATAAGGATATTGTATTCTTGTATGAAAATCAATCATCAATTAAAGCACCACCACCAATTCGAGATGCTTTTATTAGAGTAATTACAGAATTGTATGATATTACTTTATTGTATGATGAGTTTCCTACAGAAGAATTTAATGATGAAACTTATCTTGATGTAGATGCTAATGATCCATATGAAACTGTTGATGATATGATTCGTCAAGAGCAGTATGAAGAATTGAGAGCAGAACATGATTTAAATAGAGAGAAAGATGAATATTTCCAAACAGGAAGACTTAACTATTAAAGTTAATTATGGTACTTCTGGTCAAACTTGGGATGGTGGTGATTTAAGAGGAATATTTAGAGGTGCTCAAAAAGAATCTGATGGTAAACTTAAATGGGATTCATTCTTATGGAAAGCATTAACTAGAGTTAATATCAGGTGGCAAGAGAATAAATCAAAATATCCTGTACATAATCATCTGTTACCATTATCTAGAACAGAGTTAGAGGATGCAATATTCAGACACTATCTTCAGTTAAAGGCTGATAATAAATCTGAAGATCATTTATCTGCTATTGTTCTAAATGCTATGATGATTATTGAAGGGGAAGAAAATGGAACAATTATAAATGATGGAATTAAAGAGTGGGTTAAAAGCACTGTTCCACAACAAGGGGATTAATCCAGATGAAACAATAGCATTTTTATTGGCAATTAAGCACGATCTAGATGTATCTACATCTGATGATATATACAGAGTTTTATCAAAAAACAAGTATATTGATAGAGATCATAATTCTGGTAAAATTGTATGTTTGATTGGATTATATGAGGGTGAGGAAGGTATTGAGTTAGATGATAGTATTTATAATGAGGTTGAGAGAAGAATTGATGAATATCGAAGATTGTTTAAATCTGTAAGAACAGGTGGAATGGGTAATAAAAGAACATGCATAGATGATATATCTAAGTATTGTGCTACCAATAATAAATCTTTTGATGACATTCTTGAAGTAACTCAGTGGTATTTACAAAATGCTAAACTTCCTTGTAATGCTGATAACTTTATTTATCATACTGATCCTGTTAGTGGAAAAATCAAATCAAGGATAGAAACTATTTTTGATGAATATCAAAATCAAGAGGAAACATGGAAAACCATTTAGATCCGAAGTTTATTAGCATAGAAGGATTATTTCCTGATCTATCTAAATTCTTACCGGGATTAATTAGAGGTACTTATTATTGTGTAACCGGAGCAACTGGTTCCCGGAAAAAGTAAATTTGCCAGATACGTTTATGTAGATTGGGTATACCATTACTGTAAAGAAAATAATATTCCATTTAAAGTGGTATATTTTGCTTTAGAGGAATCAGCAGAATATTTCTGGACAACTATCTTGTTAGATAGATTTAGAGAAAGATTTGGTAAAGCCTTAACTTACTATCAATACAAAGGCTATCATAAAGGAATGACTAAAGAGGATTATCAACAAATTCAAGAAGTAATTCCTGAAGTTGAAGATATGAAGAAATATGTCATTGTGTATGATAGTGTTTCAAATCCTACAGGATTATTAAAAACTGTAGAAAAGGAATTGGAAGGACTTGGTAGAGTAGTTAAAGGGGAAACTATTATAGATGAATTTGGTAATGAGATTACCAAGAAAGAGTTTGTCTATAACGATCCTGATTTTCATTTAGTTGTAGTAGCAGATCATATAGGATTACTTGCTCCTGAAAAAAATGAATTTGCTCCAGTAACCAATTTACATCAAGCAATTGGTAAATGGTCAGAGTACGTTATTAAATTAATCTGTAAGAGATATAATTCTATTGCAGTATCAGTACACCAACAACAAATGAGTGGTGAGAACAATGACAATTTTAAACTTGGAAGGTTAGAACCTTCAGAAACTAAACTTGGTGATAATTTGCTCGTGGGTAGGGATTATATGGTAACTATTGGATTATTTAATCCTATTAAATATGGTCTAAATACATATTTAGATTATAATACTAGAGAGTTAGGTGATAACTTTAGATCTGTTCATGTTATTAAACATAGAAATGGATTATCAGGTTTAGCAAAAGGAATGTGGTTTGATGGGGTCAGTAATAAGTTTATTGAACTACCCAAACCAAAAACAACAGAACTAATAACATTTATAAATAAATTTAAAAACAATGTTTGATTTACCAACAACAAGTACAGTAACAACAAAGAATCCAAGACGTTTAGTAGTATTTGCTCATACTAAAGCACGGAAAAACAGAAACAATAAGCAAGTTACCAAATAACTTAATTATTGATTTAGAGCAAGGAGCAGAGTTTGTGGAATGTGTTAAGTTAGATGTTATTGATATTGTTCGTAAGAATAAATCCAATCCTTTAATAATTATTCAAGAACTTGGTAAAAAGTTAGATAATTATTATAATGAACATGGTAAATATCCTTATGACTATTTAACAGTAGATACAACTTCTGCTTTAGAAGAATTTGCAAGAAAGTATGCTACTATTATGTATAAAGCAACTCCAATTGGTAAGAGTTTTGCTGGTACTGATGTAGTATCTGAATTACCATCAGGAGGTGGTTATGATTGGCTTAGAAAAGCATTTGATGAACTTCTCAAACCTATTGAGAATAGATGTAACAAATGTTTTATCTTAGTAAGTCATGTTAAGAATTCTTCTATCAATAAACAGGGTAAGGATTTACAGGCTAAGGATATTCAATTGACAGGTAAACTTAAATCAATTGTATGTGCAGAAGCAGATGCTATTGGTTATATTTACAGAAACCCCCAGAATGCTAATCAAACGATGTTGAGTTTTAAAACTCATGAGCAGGATCTTGCTACTGGTGCTAGACCAGATCATTTGGCTAATCAAGAGTTTGTAATTCTTGAATTAGAGAATCCTGATTATATTACCAAGAAAGAACCACGAAAGTTTAAAAACAATTGGAATCAAATCTTTTTAGATTAATGAAATTAGATAAAACTCAAATTAATGCTCTTGCAGGAAAAATAGCAAGAGAAATTAATATTATCAAACAACAGGAGTATGATAGTATCTTTCAACAAAAGAAACAAGAAATGCAATCTAAAGTAGATGCTGATCTAACTTTTGTAGAAGCACTACTTAGTAAATCTCCTGTCTATGTAGCATATCAAGTATATTCATTTCCTAACTGTACGTTTGGGAAAAGTGGAAAAGTATCAGATTATCAAGTACAAAATCACTTTGGTCTGATTAATAAAGCAATAACTCAAGAACAGATTAGAGAAGATTTAATTCTTGAGACAATTGAAGATTACCAAACATTAGATTCACTCATTCAAACAATTAAAAATAAGTATGTCACAAACTAACAATCCTTATGCTGGTACTAAAGTAGGTGCTGGTCAGTATCAAATTTACACAGGTCTTGAGAATTTTGTATTCTTGGGTGTTAATCCTAACAAACAACAATTGGAAGAATGGCAGGGTAGAGAAATTACCTATGATCCATCTTATGATATTGTACAAGATCAGAATGGTAATAATCAACGTCCACTACATATCTTCTTGAAAGGTGATACTGTTGGTGTACAACGATTTATTCTTAACATTGGTGATAAACAACCAGTAACACAATCTGGCAATTATCAAATCATCACATCTACTGGTAATATTCTTTGGGCTAAAGCAGCAGGAAGTCAAGAAGTTAAACCTGAATTTGCTAGTCACAAACCATTGGTTGTTGGTGAAGCAGCACTAATTACTTTTGTACAACGTCTTGTATCATTTGACCGTACTTCTGGTGAAGATTTTTATACTCAAATGCAACAACTTAAACAAGATGCTAGCACCGTATTTAGTGGTGATTATAGTGGCTTGAATAACCTTGCTAAGATGATGGATGGTACTTATGTTACTTTGCCAATGGTAGTAAAGGATAAGGATGAAGCAACTCAAGATGGGGGTATTGTAACTAAACAACGTATGTCTATTGGCGCTACTCAATATAATCTTGATAAGATTATGTTCTCTGGAAAAGTATCTGACTGGTCTAAAGGTCAATTTACTAAAAATGTTACAGCAGATAACAATCTTCTCAAAGGTATGTATACTGTAGATCTTGTACCATTTAACCGTGATACTGTTCTTAATAATGTTCCTAATAATCCATCCCCATCAGTAGGTTGGACGGTCTAATATGTATAAAGGCTGTTCAACTTATATAAACAAAGATGAACTGCTTGATATTATTAGTCAGGAGCAAGTATTTCTTAGATTTCTGAATATATATCCAGATCTAAATAAGAAATATAAATCTCCATTTAGAAATGATAGTGATCCGGGATGCCGATTTGTATGGTATTCCCGGATTACTTTATTTTGTAGACAATGCAACTTATAAAGGTAAGTTATATTGGAATATATTTGATGTTGTACAAGAAGTAAAGCATTGTAATTATAAACAAGCATTACAAGAAATAGCAAGTACAACTACTAAGCAGTTAGTGTCGTCTAGCAACAGGAATATTAGTAAACTTAAAACACAAATCCGATTTACACATAAAGAATTTAGTACCAATATATTTAATTTGGATAATGCTCAACTAAATAAAGAATTAATATTTTTAGTTGAAGATTATTGGGTTCAGGAGAAAGGAGAGTGGTTTAAGAATAAGTATCATAATCCTCATAAGATAGATACTATTGCTTATTACTTTCCAGATACAGATCATGTAAAACTGTACTGGCCTAATCAAGAATTCAAATGGTATTCTAATTGTTCAAATAATGATATATTTGGTTATGATAAATTATTACATTATTCTACAATAACAGATCAATTAGTAATTACTAAAAGTCAAAAGGATAGAATCTACTTAGATTATCATTTAGGAATACCTAGTATTGCATTACAAAATGAAGGTAGTTATATTCCTGAAGATAAAGTAGAATATATTAATGACTTATTTACTAAAAAGATATTTTTATATGATAATGATGCAACAGGTATTATGGTATCTAATAAATTATCTGAAAAGTATAATTGGGAAAATAGAATAATGGAGTGTGAATATAAGGATGTTTATGAGTTTTATACAAATGACCAAATTGGTTGTAAAACATATATAAAAGAATTAATAAAATGAAAATTACTATAAGTAAAGATTTTAGGAATTTTAAAGAAGGAGCAGAATATAACTTAGAATTTTCTAAACACATTAATAGTATTTGTATTGTAGGAGATAATGGTTCTGGAAAATCTAGTCTGTTGGATGCTATTATTGGTAATTTTATTACTTCTAAAAAACAATACTCTGATACTATATTAAATGATAAAAAACTTAAATTAAAAGATTATATTACACTATCTGAACATGATTTTGAATTAGCCTTTGGATTTAATGCTCATTTAGAAGCAGGTTCTACATTAGATACTTCATTTGATGCAAGTGCTTATATTGAAAGTGGTGCTTTTTATGCGGACAGGAAAAGTCATGGAGAAGGTGAGATGATTTATTTAAGTAAATTTTTAAATAAAATTAAAGATCAAATAATTCCTGAAAAAACATTAATTTGTTTAGATGAATTTGACAAAGGTTTTTCTTTAAAAAATCAGGTTAAAGCGACCAACATAATAGATAGATTTATTTATGAGTTTAAATGTAAAGTATTATTTACTACTCATAATCCATTTTTAATTTATCAAGAAATGATTGTTTATAATATTGAAAAACAAGAATTTCAACTGTCATCTAAATATCTTAAAGAAACTACAGGATTTAAATTAGAAAAATGTGGAGTTTAAAATTAACAACAGAACAAAGATATAAATACTTTGAACCAATATTACCAGATCAAAAAGCAGATATAAAGTTGTTCATAGAATTATATATGAAATCTGATTTATTTATAATAGCCGCAAGAGGCAATAAGTCTGGAATGCTTGGTCAATGGCTTGAGTATATATTAGATACATACAAATCTTTCATGATTGAAAGAACATTAGATAACAATTATACAATTAAGTTTTATGAATGAAACTATTATAGATCTTGAGAATTATGGAGATGTTGAGGAAATGATTAGGGGTCAGAAATTTCCCGGATTTAAATTAATTTCTCATATATCTACCAATAATATAAAAACTGATTACAGGATTGTGTTACAAAGTCTTGAAACGGGTAAATATTATAAAGGAAATTACTGGCACGGTTATAATGACCACATTGATATGAAAAATACAACTCTCACCGAAGTTTTTCCACGACAAATTACATTCTATGAATAAAGAATTTGTATTAACAGACGATCAAAGAATTATACTATCTTCATACCAAGATAGTATAAAATATTCAACAAGGAGATTACAATCTTATTTATGGGATGTAGTTATTGAAGATCAAGATGATGTTAGATTTTTTAGTAAAATTTGGCATGAAACTATTAATTGTGAAGATTGTAGTTTTAATATTGAAAATAACATTCTTACAATTTTTGAAATAAATGACTAATGTAACAGAATTAGTATTAAGTCAGATTCATCCAGAATGGAAGACATTATTCTTTAATAGTACTGATACTAGATTAGTAGATTTATTGGATCAAACTATTTTAAACGTGATGAACACTGGTCATAAGTTATGTCCAGATAATCCGGGTAAAATACTTAAATGTTTGTCTATTAATCCAGAAGATATACGAGTCGTAATTTGCGGGCAAGATCTGTATCCTCAACCCGGAATAGCTACTGGATATAGTTTTGCCTGTGAAGATAAATTCCAACCATCTCTAAATATTATGGTTAGAGAATTAGAACAAGAATATCAGACTAATGATCTAGCATCAACTTTTGATGGAACTTTAAAACCTTGGGTAGATCAAGGGGTAGTATTGCTTAATGCTAGTTTAACTTGTGAGCAATGGAAACCTAATAGTCATTTTGCTATATGGCAACCATTTATAACAGAACTATTTAAAATATTCAACGAGTTTAAAATTATTAGAGAATCTAACGATTCTTTAATATTTGTATTCTTGGGAAAAACTGCTCAAAGTTATTCTCATTTAATTAATGATTCAATTCATTATAAATTAATGAGAAATCATCCAGCAGCAGAAACTCATGGAAATATTAAATTTGAAGGGTTTTATAAAGATGTAAACAAGTATTTACTAGAATCAAATCAAGAAGAAATAAAATGGATATAAAAAATGTATCTCAAGTTGCTGTAATTAGACACGCAGAGTTTATGGGAGAATCATACGATAATATTGACCAAGATGTTAAACGTGGTTATATGATAGGTTATCAACAAGCCACTAATGATCTGTCACAACTATTAAATATTCCTCTAAAGAATTTATTAATTGAATTGAAAAAGATATGTTAATTCAGCGAGAAGATAAAACAGAAGAACATTATAGATTCTTTAAGTCTTATTTTGAATTTCCTATTTCATTAGATGATTTCCTTACAAGTAGTTCTAAATTACTTACTTTAAGAGAAACTACTCTTGAAGGATTAGTGAGTTATACTCAAGTTAACCGAGATAGAATTCATATTAACTTTATTGTAGTTAGTGATAAATACAAGAAGCAAGGATTTGGAACAGAATTATTAGACATACTTTCATCAAAAGAATGTAAGATGACTTGTAATGTTAGAGAACAAAATACTATAAGTCTAAACTTTTTTAAGAAATATGGATTTATGGAAATTGATAAAGATGAATATAAGAATGGAGATATTAAAATAATGTTACAATATGGAAAATAATTTTGATAAAGATCAGATACCTTATCCTAAATATAAATCTGGAGACAAGGTATGGATAGAAAGATGGGACGGTAATATTAAGCAAGGAGAAATTGAAAATGTAAAACACTGCATCTTTTGGAATCATTATAACTTTCAACCAACTTTTGAAATACAAACTGAATATTCTATAGATTATGGATGTGGTTCTAAAAGCAGTTATGTTCAAGAAAGTGAAATTTTTACTACTTATGAAGAATGTAAAGCATCTGTAGACAATAAGGTTGAGATTCAAAGATTGAGAGACATTGATAAATATACAAAAGAATTACGTCAATGTCAAATGAATGTAGAATTATATACAGAACGTTTGGAAAAATTAAAAAATGCCAAGTCCAAATAAGGAAAAAGGTAATAGACTAGAAAGAGATATACGATTAAAACTATTAAAATATTGGCCTAAGATTCAAACAGCAAGATTAGCCAGTAGATTAATGGATAATTGTAAAATTGATCTAGTCAACCTACCTTTAAAAATACAATGTAAATCAGGATACGAAAGGTTGAGACCAAAATACGAATCTCTTTATGAAGAGAATGAAGAACTATGTAAACAATATTTAATGGGTGATGATCCTGTACATAATTATCCGTATATTTTAATACACAAATTACCAACAACAAAGAAAAAGGCTCCACAATATACTCAAGTCACTATGACTTTAGAATTCTTTTTGGAGTTATTAGATAAAGCACATGATAGATTATAATGTAACAGAACTTCCCAATGTAGGGAAATACTATTTAAATAGAACAAGACTCTATTTGTTACCAGCGGTTAATCTCTTAAAATCATTACCTGCAATTGCAGCAGTGAATCAAGATATTAATGCTGTTACTACAAAGATGTCCCGGAGGCCTATGTCTTTTCATAAGATCTAAAGACTTTTGTCGAGATCTTATAAAGACATTAAGAGAAAATAATGAGTTAGAGGGAGAATATATCTACAATAAACAAATTCATGTTATAGAGATTCGACCTGACATTAACTACACATCATTCTTAGAAGGAGAATATACTAAGATTTATACCAAAGATCAATTAAAAAGATGTTTTAGACCCGATTCTAAATTACTAATGATTTTAGAAAAAGACCCAAGATATTTTAATGAATATTTTCAATTCATTAGAAAACAGTTTGGTAATAATATCACAGAATCTTCAGTAAGAGATCATAAACAATATGATATGATGCCTAACTTAAATCAAGAAATAATGAGTTATGAGTAAAACAAGACAACAAATTGAAGAGACTCTAAAGAAATTAGAACAACAAGATCAGCAAAATAAGAATCTAGTTAATCTTATTCAAAATACTAATCATAAAGATTTAGAACAAGAAAGATTTAAGAATATGTCTGATGATGAAAAACGTTTAATGCGATGAATTTAGCAACAATACAAAGAGTAACTAATGTGCAACCCATAGAAGGGGCTGATACAATTGAATGTGTAACAGTACTTGGATGGGATGTGGTATGTAAGAAAAGAGAATATAATGTAGGGGACTTATGCTGTTATATTCAGATAGACACCGTAGTTCCTGAAAAGGATGAGTTTGAATTTCTTAGAAGTAAAAAATTTAGAGTAAAAACTATTAAGTTAAGAGGTCAATTATCTCAAGGATTAATTATTCCTATTGATGTTTTACCTAAAGGAACACCTAAATCATTTCACCCATATACGGAAGGTCAAGATGTGACTGATATAATAGGTGTTAAAAAGTATGAAAAACCAGACAATAATCCTATTAGAGAAACTAAACCTAAACGTCCATCTAAGGTTTGGCCTAGATTGAAATATGATTTTAAATATCA
>Ga0116158_10000561_pt1 | contig 36449 bp, 28 predicted proteins | sample AD_UKC052_MetaG_FD_89883 | JGI IMG/M metagenome (GOLD analysis project Ga0116158, IMG submission 89883) | Active sludge microbial communities of municipal wastewater-treating anaerobic digesters from USA - AD_UKC052_MetaG | ecosystem: Engineered > Bioreactor > Anaerobic > Digestate | place: USA... | reverse complement strand
TGTGGCCGCGGGCCAGGCGGGCCAGGTACTCGAGGCCGGCTGCGGGGCGCGTGCCGCGGTGTTTGGCCTCGTGGGTGAGCAGCTGCTGGACGACCGCGAGCACGTGCTTGCGGCCGCTGCGGGGCGGGACGAACACCTCGACCTCATCGGTGAAGCCGATCAGGCCGACGCGGTCGTTGTTGCGGATCGCCGAGAACGCGAAGGTCGCGGCGAGGCGGGCGACGAGGTTGCGCTTGTCGAAGTCGCGGGTGCCGAGGTCGAGGCTGGCCGACATGTCGACGATCAGCATGACCGTCAGCTCGCGCTCCTCGGCGAACAGCTTGACGTGGGCCTCACCGGTGCGCGCGGTGACGTTCCAGTCGATCGTGCGCACGTCGTCGCCGGGGGTGTACTGGCGGACCTCGGAGAAGGCCACGCCCTGGCCCTTGAACACCGACTGATACGAGCCCGCGAGGTGCTGGTTGACCAGGCGCGAGGTCTGGATCTCGATGCGCCGGATCTCACGCAGCAGCTGGGCCGTGCGGGCCTTGGCTTCCTCGCGCGCCTGTTCGGCGCGACTATCGGCGGTCGTGCGGGCCATGGGATCCGTCTCGACCGTCTCAGGGGACCTGGACGTGCTCGAGGATCTTGCGGACCACCTGCTCGACGGTCTCGCCCTCGGCCTCGGCCTCGTAACTGAGGATGATGCGGTGGCGCAGGATGTCCGGGGCGACCGCCTTGACGTCCTCGGGGCTGACGTAGCCGCGGTGACGCATGAAGGCGTGCGCGCGCGCGGCCTGGAACAGGGCGATGCTGGCGCGCGGCGAGGCGCCGAAGTCGATGAAGGGCGCGAGCTTCTCGAGGCCGACCGCGGCCGGCGTGCGGGTCGCGCTGACGACGTCGACGATGTACTTCTGCACCGGCATCTCGACGATCATGCGGTCCATCGTCTGCTGCACGGACGTGAGCTCGTCGGGGCCGATCACCGCCTTGACCTCGATCGAGCCGCCCTGCGGCGCGGCGCCGATGCGCTGCATGATCTGCAGCTCCTCCTCGGCGGTCGGGTAGCCGACCTTGATCTTGAACATGAAGCGGTCGAGCTGGGCCTCGGGCAGCGTGTAGGTGCCCTCCTGCTCGATCGGGTTCTGGGTGGCCAGCACCAGGAAGGGCCGCGGCAGCGGGTAGCTGGTGTCGCCGATCGTCACCTGGCGCTCGGCCATCGCCTCGAGCAATGCGCTCTGGACCTTGGCCGGCGCGCGGTTGATCTCGTCGGCCAGCAGCAGGTTGGTGAACACCGGGCCGCGGCGGTTGGTGAAGGTGCCCGACTGATTGTTGTAGATGACGGTGCCGAGCACGTCCGAGGGCAGCAGGTCCGGCGTGAACTGCACGCGCTTGAAGTCCAGCTTCAAGGCCCGCGCCAGGGTGCTGACGGTCAGCGTCTTCGCCAGGCCCGGCGCGCCCTCGAGCAGCACGTGGCCGCCACACAGCAGGCCCATGAACACCCGCTCGATCATCTCGTCCTGACCGACGATCACCTTGTGGACCTCGGTCATGAGGCGGTCGATGAAGGCGCTCTCGCGCTCGACCATGTCGTTGACGACGCGAATATCGTAGGCTCCGATGCTCATGGGCGTGGCTCTTCTGACGGTGCGGGGGGTCGTCCGGCTTCCGGCCGGCGGCGCGGGCGAGAGTATATGCGCCGGGCCCCGGAACCATGTCCCGCGGCCACCTATTCCGTCCGCCGGGCAGCGAAGGCCCCCGGGGCTCTGCCCAGGGATGTGAGCCGACTCCGCTCGTAAAAAGCCTACCGCGTGCAGCGCGCACCTGAGCGTCGTTTGACGGGGGCGGGGCGCTGGTCTACAAGAACCGCCGCCATGGTTGTCTCCCGCCAGAATGAACGGCTCTTTGACCTTCGTACCGTCCGCCGTAACGTCCGCAGCGGTCTGCTGACCCGGGACAAGGTCGAGGAGTACTTGAAGTCCCTCCCGGACATGAGCGAGAACATCGCTCCGCTCAGCAGCATGGATGACGACGGCGAGGGCAAGCCGGCCCGTGGCGAGGGTGGCGGAGCGGTGAGTTCTCCCACGTTCCCGCGTCGCATGGACATGCCGGTCGATACCGACGAGGATCTCGACGCGCTCGGTGACGACGACGACGATGATGACGACGACGATGATGCCGACGACGCCGACGAGGCCGACGAGGCTGTCGAGGCCGCCACCGACGAGCCGAAGTCTGAGTGAGCGGGCCGCGGTGTGGCTGGCATTCGTGCTGGCCTGCCGCCCGGTAGAGCCGACTCCCGAGGCCGCCCCGGAGCATGTCCCTGCGGACATGTCAGCCGAGGCGGCCGTCACGATCGCGTCCGCTCCGCCGAGCGGACTGCCGGACTTCGCCGAGCTGGCCGCTCGCATGAGCCCCTCGGTGGTCAGTGTGGTGTCATCGCTGCCGCCCGAGGGCCGCAAGGATCGCCGTCCGCGACGTGGTGTGGGCAGCGGCATGGTGGTGCGGGAGGATGGTCAGGTGCTGACCAACCAGCACGTGATCGCCGGGGCGATGAGCTTTGCGATCCAGTACGACGACGGCACGCGGGTCGCCGCGCGGCTGATCCACGGCGACCCGGCGCTCGACCTGGCCTTGCTCGCGCCGGAGGTCGCCGGACCCGCGCGTGTGCCCGTGCGACTCAGTGATCGACGGCTGCGACCCGGCGAGTGGACCATGGCGATCGGCCACCCCTTCGGCCTCGGTGACACTGTCACCGTCGGCGTGATCTCGGGCCTGGGCCGCGATCATGACGACCTCGGTCACCCCGAGGGCCTCGACCCCGAGGGCGTGTGGAGCTTCATCCAGACCGACGCGTCGATCAACCTCGGCAACTCCGGCGGGCCGCTCGTCGACCTGCGCGGTGAGGTCGTCGGCCTGACCACCGCCGTGCGCAGCGACGGACAGGGCGTCGCCTTCGCCGTGCCGGCCCCGATGGCGCGCAAGTTCCTCGCCGAGGTCCGCGAGCACGGCCGCTTCCGGCACGCACGACTCGGCGTCGACGTCGGCGAGGTCGACGAGCGCCCGGCCGTGCGCGTGCTACGGGTCAGCGCCGGGGGTCCGGCCGCGCGCGGCGGCCTGCTGCCCGGCGACCTCATCCTCGCCGTCGCCGGGGTCCCGGTCTCCCGCGTCTCCGAGCTCGCGTATCACAGCCGCCTGAGCGGCGTCGACGTGCCGCTGGCGCTCGCGGTCCAGCGCGGACCGACGCAGCTCGCCGTCGAGATCGTGCCCGACGAGGCGCCGCGCGCCGAGCAGTGAGCTGTCCTCGGGGACAGCTCCTTGGTGATGAAGGAGCTGTCCTCGAGGACAGCTCCTTCGCTCAGGGCTTCGAGACCAGCACGCTGACGGTCGGCTCGCCGTTGTTGGCGGTCGTGATGTCGGGCACTCCGTCCTCGTTGAAGTCGCCGATGGCGACCGAGTACGGGGTCAGGCCGACCATGAACGCGACCGGCGCGATGAAGCCGCCCGCGCCGTCGCCTTGCAGCACGCTGACCATGTTGGCGGCCCGGTTGGCGACCACGACGTCTTGCTCGCCGTCGCCGCTCAGGTCGGCGACCGCGATGCCGATCGGGTCCATGCCGCAGGGATAGGGGACCGCCCCGCCGAAGCCGCCGAGGCCGTTGCCTTGCAGCAGGTACAACGAGTTCGCCAAGGGCACGGTGACGACCGCGTCGAGCTTGCCGTCGCCGCTGACGTCGAGCAGGGCCAGGGCGTAGGGCTGGGCGCCGACGGGCGAGGCGGTCTGCGGGCCGAAGCCGCCGAGGCCGTTGCCGAGCGACACGCCGATGGCGCTGGCGCCGTAGTTGGCGCTGGCGAGGTCGAGCTTGCCGTCGCCGTTGATGTCACCGATCGCCACCCAGGTCGGCCCGGCCCCGACCGCGACGGTGGTCGGGTTGGGGTAACCGATGCCGTCGCCGAGGTACACGCCGATGGTGTTGGCCATGAAGTTGGCGACGAAGATGTCGTCGAAGTCGTCCTTGTTGACGTTGGCGAGCGCGAGCGAGCGCGGCTGTCCGCCGGCGGCGATCGGCGGCTGCACGATCAGGCTGCCGAGGCCGTTGTTCTGGTAGAGCGAGAGGTTCGCGCTGCCGAAGTTCGCCGCCACCAGGTCCGGCGCGCCGTCGTTGTTGGTGTCCGGAGTCGCCAGCGCGTAGGGCCCCGTGCCGGCCGACTGCGCCGACAATGCGTTGAACAACCCCGTGCCCTTGCCGGTGCGCACCGTCAGGTTGTTCGAGGTCTGATTGGCCGAGACGATGTCGAGGTGACCGTCCTTGTTCAGGTCGACCACCGTCACCGCCACCGGACCCGCGCCCATGCCCAGCGGCATCGCCGGTCCGAAGCACAGCTCGCCCGGCGCCGCCTGGCCGTCCTCGCAGGCCGCCATCACCATGCCGGTGGTGCCGTCGCCGGTGCTCGAGCCGCCGGTGCTCGTGCTCGTCGAACCGCCGCCGGGCTTGACGCAGATGCTGTCGATGCACTCGAGGTCGTCGGCGCACGCGTCGAGCGGCAAGCACTCGCAGCCGAGCTGGCCGGTCTGGCACGCGCCGGTCGACGAGCTGTCGACGGAGCCGGTGGTCGGCAGGGGCCCGGTGGTGCTGGTGCTGGTGCTCGTGCTGGTGCCGGCCTCGGTGGTGGCGTCACCGGTCGACCCGGCGGTGGACGCGGTCATCATCGTGGCCTGGGTCATGCCAGCCGTGAAAGTGGCGACGGTGGTTTCATCACCCCCACCGCCCGAACAACTCGCAAGAAGCACCAGGACCGCCGCAGCGCGCATGTACCAAACCATGGCGGCAAGCTTGGCTGGCCATTCAGGGGCCGTCAACCGGGTGTGCCCCTGCAATTCCCGGCGAGATAACGCGCCTTTGCCGACCCAGGACGGCCGGAGCGGGCGAACTCCAGCACGGCATCGATCGCGTATCATCCGGCGGCGACCATGGGTATCGACCCGCACAGCTTGATGTTCCTCGGCGTCAGCGTCGCGGTCCTGCTCGTGGGGCCGGGCATTCATCGCGTCGCAGCGCGTGAGCCGGTCACGATGGCCGCGCTCGACAACTTCGTGCTCGTCGCCATCGTCGGCCTCGTCGCTCTGGAGATCGTCCCCGGCGCCTTGCAACTGGCCGGTCTGCCCGCGCTCCTCGCCCTGCTGTTCGGCGTCCTCGGCCCCGCACTCGCCGACGGTCCTTTGCATCGCGCCGCTCGCGGCACCCATCGCACCGCCCTCGTGCTCGCCATCCTCGGCATGGCGATCCACTCGTTCACCGATGGCCTCGCCCTCGCCTCCGCCCACGTCGCCGGCGGTCGCAGCCATGCGCTCGAGATCGCCGTCATCGCCCATCAACTCCCGGTCGCAGTCGCCGTCTGGTGGCTGCTCTCGCCCGCCGGTCTCCTGCGCGCCTCCGCGGCGATGTTGCTCCTCGGCCTCGCCACCGTGCTCGGCTTCCTGCTCGCCGACCGCTCGCTCGAGGCCCTCGCCCCGGCCTGGCTCGGCATCCTGCAGGGCTTGTTCGCCGGCTTGCTCTTGCACGTCGTCGCCCATCGCACCCACACCGCCGACGCCGATCGGCGCTCGCGGATCGCGGCCTCGCTCGGCGGCCTCGCCGGCCTCGGCCTGCTCGCCCTGCTGATCCGCGACGCCGGTCACAGTCACGACGGCGATCCACTCAGCCGCGTGTTGCTCGCCGCCACCGAGCTCGGCCGGGCCAGCGCCCCTGCCCTGCTGCTCGGCCTGCTGCTGCTCGCCCTGCTCGCGGCCTGGGCCCCCGCACCGCGCAGCCTGTTGCGCACGAGCCCGGCCGGCCCGCTGCTGCAGGCGGTCCGCGGACTGGCTCTGGGTCTGCTGCGTCCGGCCCACGCGCGCCCGGTGCTACCGGAGCTGCGCGCCCAACAGGCCCAGGGCACCCCGGCGAGCGCGAGCCTCACCTACCTCATCGCCGCGCCGACGCTGGGGATCGACGCGCTGCTGTTGTCGCTGCCGCTGCTCGGCGGCGGCATGACCCTCGCCCGCGGTCTGGGCGCCGTGGTGTTGGCGCTGATCGTCGGCCGGGTGGTCGGCGGCCGGGCCGAGCGTGGCGGCCGAACCGAGGTCGACGAACATGTACCTGCACCCCGGGGTCGTCGGGTCGCGATTCAGGACGCGCTCGCGGCGATCGATGCGGCGCTGCCCTGGCTCGCCCTCGGCCTGTTGCTCGCGGCCACGCTGGCGCCCTGGCTCAGCCCCGGCGCGACGACGACGAACTCGCTGGTATCACCGACCACGATCGTTTCACCGACGATCCCGACCTGGCTGCAGATCCCCCTGATCGCCGCGATCGGCCTGCCCGCCCACCTGTGTGCCGCCGGTGTCACGCCGGTGATCGCCGTGCTGCTCGCGGCCGGCCTGAGCCCCGGAGCGGCCCTCGCGTTTCTCCTCACGGGGCCCGCCCTCGGCATCGCCACCCAGCGCCTGCTCACCGAGATCCACGGCCCGCGCATCGCCCGTTTGAACCTCGTCCTCGTGTTCGTCATCGCCGTCGGCCTCGGCCTCGCCCTCGACCTCACCCTCGCCCTCGCCCCCCGTGCAACGTTGTTCGTCCCGGCGCTGCTCGGTCTACTCGGACCCGATGTGCACAGCCATGGCGGCCACGCCGAAGCCGGTGACCTCGCCGGTGACCTCGCCCTGATCGTCCTCCTCGCCCTCATGCTCGTCAGCTTGCTCCGCCAGACCCCGCAGCAGTTCCTGCGCCGGCTCTGGGTCCGCGAACCGGATGTCCAAGCCGACCACGCCGACCATCATCACAGTCATCAGACAGCGCAGGGCCGCTGGCACACTCCGGGCGCGCACTTTTCTTCGCGCGGCCCCCATACCCCATGATATTGAGCTTGGATGCGCCGTCTTCATTATCTCCCGCTTCCTGCCTTTTTACTATCGGTGCTGCTTCCACTGGTCGGTCAGGGCGCGCCCTGGGTCGAGGACAAGACCTTCTTCACCGAGAACGCGCAGCTCGGCTCGAGCATGGTCGACGCCGCGGACCTCGATGATGATGGTTATGTCGACCTCGTGTTCGCCAACGGTCTCGGCTCGGAGAAGGGGACGGATGCTTCGGATCTGAAGCAGCAGGCGTTTCATAACGACGCCGGCGTGAGCACGACGGACATCAGCGAGAAGGTGTTCGGCTTCGGGGTCAGCTACAACGGCCGGGCGGTCAAGCTGCGCGACGTCGACGGCGACGACGACATCGACATCGTCCTCGGCACCACCTGGAAGTCGCAGAGCCAGCTGCTCATCAACGACGGCCTCGGCAACTTCACCAACGAGACGGCGAGCCATCTGCCGCAGATCAATGCCAGCATCGGCGACGTCGAGCTCGGCGACATCGACGGCGACGGCGACCTCGACATGTTGCTCGCCGATTGGGGTGCCAACGACGTGGTGAACGCGCCGGATGCCGGCGGCGTCACCCAGGTGTGGACCCAAATGGGTGTCAACACCGGCATGTTCGAGGACGCCACCCTCGCCAAGATGCAAAACGTCTCGATCCGCTGGGCGTGGGACATCGAGCTGGTCGACGTCAACAACGACTACACCCTCGACCTCGTCGTCTCCTGCTTCGCCTGCGACAACAAGAGCGTCTACCTGTTCGCCAACGACGGCGACGGCAACTTCAGCGACGTGACCCTCAACATCAAGGGCCAGGGGGTGCAAAGCCTCGATGTCGAGACCGTGGACCTGAACGGCGACACCTTCCTCGACATCGTCTCCTTGCACGACGGGGTCGGCGGCCGCAATCGTGTGCTCCTCAACGACAAGATGGGCGGCTTTTCGGACTTCACCGACCAGGTATGGGGCAAGCTCGAGAACCCCGCGAGCTACGACCATATGGCGGCGGTGCTCGACTACGACTCGAACGGCCTGCCCGACCTCGTGGTCGGCGCGCTGCAGCCCGGCGCCAGCAAGTACCCGGATCGCCTGATGCAGAACACGGGCGACCTCATGAACCCCAAGCTGGTCCAGAACACGGCGGCGTTCCAGGAGGTCAAGGCCTCCGCCGGCACCTACGCGGTCGTGCTCGCCGACTTCAACCTCGACCGCGTGCTCGACATGGCGATGAGCCAGAACGAGAACGCCGTCGAGAAGAAGGTGTTCCTCGGCTCGGCGGAGCTGCTGCCCGACACTGCGGCGCCGCGGATCCCCAACTTCCAGAAGCTCGCCAACGACGTGATGTTCGGCTCGGACGTCACCTTGAAGGTGCGCGCGCACGACAACAAGACCCCGGTCATGCCGCACGACTTCCAGCGCGAGGTCGACGAGTACAAGGACGGCCGGCCCTACGTCGAGTACTGGCTGACCGACCCCGGCCCCGACCTCGAGGCCAACCCGGGCACGCGCACCGACTCCGGCGTGTGGTTCGGCGAGGCGCTGTGGAAGCTCGACTTCACGGTCCCCGACGAGCAGGACCAGGACCGGTTCGCGTATCGCATCTGCGTGATCGATGCCGCCCACAACAAGGGCTGCACCGGCATCGAGACCATCGACAAGCCGGTGGACGAGACGACCGGCACTCCGGACCCGACGACGAGCACCACCGACCCGTCGACGAGCAGCAGCACGAGCGACGGCGAGACCGACACCGGGCCGGTCGAGACCACCATCGTGCCGACGACCGCGTTCGATCCGACCACCAGCAGCACGACCGGTCTGAGCGCCACGACCGGTGAGACCACCTTCGGCGAGGGTCCCTGGGACGACGACGGCTGCGGCTGCGACGCTGGTGGTTCCCCGGTGCGGGGCGTGCTCGGTTCGCTCGCACTGCTGGGCCTGCTCGGCCTCCGCAGCAAGCGCCGCGGCCGTCACGACGCCTGAGCGCGCCGGTTCACCGCGGCATGACAGCGGCGCTGCATCGGCGCCGCATCAGCCGCTACATCAGCGGGTGAGCTCTTTGCGCAGATCGTCGATCTGCTCGGCGAGCCAGCTCGCGTTGTAGCGCTTGTCGGTGAACTTCTTCTCGCGCTGGATCTGCTCGAGCAGGCGGACCGAGCCCTCGATGCCGGCGAAGCCGGGAAGGATCTCGATCGTCTTCCAGCTGGGCGCGCGACGGACCGAGCCCTGGACCGCCTCCTGGACCCTTTTGTCCTCCGAGTGGTGCTCGAGGTAACACTGCAGGGTGTGGAACATGCCGAAGTCGTCCTGCGCCCCGCAGCGCTCGAGCACCCCGAGCGCCGCGCGGACCAGCGTCAGGTCGAGGGTCGGAAAGTCGTAGAGCGCGGCCGCGGCCTGTTCGAGGCGCTCGGATTGAGCCTCATCGCCGAGGTTGTCGATCCCATCGAGGCTGCGGGCCAGGGCCGCGGGGTCGACGGAGGGGGCCTTCTTTTTCATGCCCCCCGGACATAGCACGCTGTGGCCAGCCTGCGCGCCGGGCCAGGCGAGGATGATGCAGTTACAGCGATCCCTCGCTCAGTTCTCGGGCGCGGGTTCGAAGCTGATCCCGGCCTTGAGGAAGCCTTGCACGCCTTGCAGGTCGGCCTCCTGACCGACCAGTACCCAGGCCCAGCCCGGCTCGCTGGTCTTGAGGTCGAGCCAGCGCTGCTGCCAGGCCACGACCTCCTCGGGGGTCGCGGCGAGCATCGCTTGCGCGTCGCGGGCGAGGGCCGCCGCGATGTCGCCGTCGTTGGCGGCGAGGTCGAGGGACTCGCTCCACAGCGCGGTCCAGTCCTCACCGGCGAGGCTGGCGGCGACCATGCGGGCGCCAAGCCACAGCTGCGCGGCCTGGAACAGATCCTGGGTGGTCGGTCGCAGGCGCAAGACGTCGCGGATGACGGTGAGCTCGCGGCGCAGGCGGCGGGTCAGCGGGTCTTGCGGCTCGGTCTCGGCGTCCTTCGGGGGATCTGTCCCTTCGAGCAGGTCGATCGCCGGCTTGGCCTTGCCGAGGCCGGCGAGCGGGATGTGCAGGGTGAGGGCCGCCCAGGGTCCGGCGATGCCGAGGCGGACGTCGAACTGCTCCTGCAGGCGGCGCTGGACCAGGCGGGCGAGGCTGCGCTCGCGCGCGGTCGCGGTCGGAATCGCGCGACCGATCACGAGCAAGGGTCGGCCGCTGCCCGGCGGGTCGACGCGGCGCAGCGGCGCGATCGGGGCGCGGGTCAGGTGGTTCGTGGTGCTCGGCGGAGGCTTGTTCGGGCGCAGACGCAGCAGCGCCTGTGGTTCGGAGCGGGCCTCGTTACCGGCGAGCAGGTTGACCTGCTGACGCCAGCGCTCCGTGAGCTCGGCGACGCCGGCGGTGCCCGCCGCCTCGCTCAGCCGCGTGCGCGCGTGCACGACCAGCAGCGCCTGACGCGGGTCCGTCAGCGCCTTCCAGGCGTCCAGCAGCTGCGAGTCGCCGAGCCCTTGCGTCTGCAACAGCGCGGGGTCGATGCGCTCGCGGACCGCCGCGTCGCCGCGAAGGATGGCCATCAACTCGCTGGCGGCGAGCGCCTCGGCGTCGAGCGGACGCAGCTCGGTGAGCAGCTGCCGGCGCGCCTGGGCGAGGGCGCGGGCGGGGTCGCCGGAGAGCGCGTCGGCGAGGCCGGAGAGCACCGCGTCGGTCTCGCCGACGACGCCGTGCAGCGCGAGCTCGAGGCGGTCGAGGCCCGGCTGCAGCTCGACGCGCACGGCGAGGCGCGGGCTCAGGCGCTCGAGCTCGAGCGCCAGCGCGCGCGCGGCCACCAGCGCCGCGGTGCCCTGCAGGGCCGGCTTGAGCGCGTGCGTGGGAAGGATGAGCCGCAGATGCAGCGCGGGGGTCTCGGCCTCGTGCAGCCAGTGCACGAGCAGGCCGTTGGCGAGCACGACCCGCTCGGGCGCCGGCCAGGGCGGGGCCAGCGAGCCGAGCGCCTCGGTCTGCGCCGGCGTGGCCGCCTCATCGAAGATCTCGACCCTGGGCGGCTCGCGCTTGCGGCAACCTGTCCCAAAGGCCAGGGTGAGATTCAGAATACACGCGGCGAGCCATGCACGGTGGGTCAGGCGGGCCAGTCCGTGCATGCTCATGGCTGGGCCTCCGGGAAGGTCAATACGATCGCGTCCTCGACCCGCAGCAGGCCGGGGGCCACGCGGGCGAGCGCGGCCGGGTCTGCGAGCGCGGCGAGGCCGGTCAGCTCGTCGATGCGGTGGGTCTGCTGGAAGCTCGGGCCACCGCCGACCGGCGGGACCTCGACTGCGCTCATGGCGAGCTGGCGGGCGAGGCCGGCGGGCGTGCGCACCGCGAGGCGCAGGGCCTGGGCGACGATCGCCGCCTGGGCTTGCAGCAGCGCCGCGTCGGCGCCACCCGGGGCGAAGCGGGCGAGGCGGGCGCGCACGAAGGCCTGGGCGTCCTCGGCGTTGCCCGGCCGGAGGATGAGCACGCCGCGGCGCACGTCGGCCTCGTAGTCGCAGGTGAGCCGGGCCCGGCGCGGCTCCTCGGGCTCGGCGGCCTTCTTCTGGCGATTGATCGCCCGGCACAGCGCGGTCGCCCAGGCGCCCGCGGCCGCGTTCGGCGGGACCGGCCACACGAAGGTCTGGCCGCGCTGGCGGGCCAGCGGCGCGGTCGTGGCTGACCCGGAGGACATGCCCTGAGGGGCAGGTGTACCTGTCCCCGGGGACAGGTCGCCCGGTGGCTTCGGGGACATGTCCGATGGAGCAGCACTGCCTGTCCCTGGGGACAGGGGCCCGGCAGAGAGCGCGCGCGGGCCGATGCTGCGCACGGGGGCGCGGCGCGGGGCCGGGGGCAGGTCGGCGAACAGCGGGGAGACGCGGGCGAGCAGCTGCTCCGGCGACTCGGGGCCGACGACCACGAGGGTGGCCACGGCGTAGTTGAATTTCGCGGCGAGCTGGGCGGTGAGGGCGGCCTCGTTCAGCGCGCCGAGCGGCTTGCCGGCGACGCGTCCGTCGTGGCCGAGGCCGGGCGCGCCGTGCACGAAGGCGAGGGCTTCGGGGCGCAGGCGCGAGCCGCCGCGCTCGTCGCTGGCGGCCCAGCCGAGGGCCTGGGACCAGCGCTGTGGGGCGGTTGTGGGGTTACGCAGGCGCTGGGATTCGACCCACAGCATCGGGTCGAGGCGCGACGCGGGGATGAGGCTCTCGAAGCGGATCTGGGCGAAGCCGGTGGCGAGCGCGTAGGTGCCTCCGGCGTCCTGGGCGGTGGCGATCGCCTCGGCGGGGCGCAGCTCGCGGTTGCCCTGCTCGAGCTGGTAGGCGAGCGCGTGCACGAGGCCGGGCAGCTCGGCGGGGTCGTCCTCGCTGCCGACCTCGAGGGCCAGCACCACGGCCGCGACCGGAAGGCTGAGGTCGCGGGCGGTGAGCACCCGCAGGCCGCAGGGCAGCACCGCGTCGACGACCGTGCCACTGGCCGCGGTCGCGGTCGGGTTCAGCGGTGTGATGGGCGTGAGCGTCGGGCTGGTCGCCATGCTCGTCGGGGCTGCTGCCGGAGCCGACGCCGCGGCCGGAGCCGACGCCGCGGCCGTGGCCGGAGCAGCCGCGGCGACGGTCAGGAGCGTGAGGAGGGCGGCGAACATGGCGACGGTCGGGGCGACGGGGGCGGCGATATTACTTGAACAGCTCGCGGCCGGCGAAGCGGGCGGTGTCGCCGAGCATCTCCTCGATGCGCAGCAGCTGGTTGTACTTCTCGACCCGGTCGGAGCGCGAAGCCGAGCCGGTCTTGATCTGTCCGGCCGCGGTGGCGACGGCGAGGTCGGCGATGAAGGTGTCGGCGGTCTCACCGCTACGGTGCGAGATGACCGCGCGATAGCGGTTGTGTTGGGCGAGCTGCACCGCCTCGAGGGTCTCGCTGAGGGTGCCGATCTGGTTGACCTTGACGAGGATCGAGTTGGCGATGCCGCGCTGGATGCCGGTGCGCAGGCGCTCGGGGTTGGTGACGAACAGGTCGTCGCCGACCAGCTGCTGGCTCGCGCCGAGCCGGTCGGTCAGCGCCTTCCAGCCGTCCCAGTCGTCCTCGGCCATGCCGTCCTCGATCGAGACCAGCGGGTACTTGCCGGCGAGCTCGGCGTAGAGCTCGACCAGGCCGGCGGCGTCGAGCTTGCGCCCGCCCTCGCCGGCGAGCACGTAGCGGGCCGTCTTCTTGTCGTAGAACTCCGACGCGGCGACGTCGAGGGCCAGGCTGATCTGCTTGCCCGGCTTGTAACCGGCGGCCTCGATCGCCTCGAGCAGGGTCGCCAGGGCCTCGCCGTTGCTGGCCATGTCGGGCGCGAAGCCTCCCTCGTCGCCGACCGCCGTCGTCTTCTTCTGCTTACGCAGGATGCCCTTGAGCGTGTGGAACACCTCCACGCCGGCGCGCAGCGCCTCGGAGAAGCTGGCGAAGCCGTGCGGCACCAGCATCGTCTCCTGGAAGTCGAGGTTGTTGTCGGCGTGCGCGCCCCCGTTGATCACGTTCATCAGCGGCACCGGCAGGAGCCGCGCCTGCGGTCCGCCGAGGTAGCGAAACAGCGGCTGCTCACCGTCGAGGGCGGCGACCCGGGCCACGGCCATCGACACCCCGAGGATCGCGTTGGCCCCGAGCTTGCCCTTGTTCGCGCTGCCGTCCGCGGCGAGCAGCGCCTGGTCGATCGCCAGCTGCTCGCGGGCGTCGAAGCCGAGCACCACCTCGGAGAGCACGTCGTTGACGTGACCGACCGCCTTGCGCACGCCCTTGCCGACGTAGCGGTGCTTGTCGCCGTCACGCAGCTCGACGGCCTCGTGTTCCCCAGTGCTCGCGCCCGAGGGCACGGCGGCGCGGCCGATGTGGCCCAGCTCGCTGGTGACTTCGACCTCGACGGTCGGATTGCCCCGCGAATCGAGGATCTCTCGCGCCTGCACGTGAACGATGGTGCTCATGGCCGAGGATGGTAAGGTCCGCCCCACGGATGATCAAGTACCTGGGCTCCAAGCGGACACTGGTCCCGCGCCTGTGCGAGCTGATCGCCGCGCTCGAGGCGCGCTCGGTCATCGACCTGTTCTCCGGGACATCCCGGGTCGGGCACGCCCTCAAGCGGGCCGGCGTGCAGGTCCACGCCAACGATCACAACGCCTACGCGGCGACCCTCGCCCGCTGTTATGTGCAGGCCGACCGCGACGATCTGCTCGCCGACGCCCAGAGCCTGATCGCCGAGTTCAACCGCCTGCCCGGCGCACCGGGGTACTTCACCGCGACCTTCTGCGAGCAGAGCCGCTTCTTTCAGCCGCACAACGGCGCCCGCGTCGACGCCATCCGCGAGGCGATCGCGGCCAAGGAGTTGCCGCCCGAGCTCGAGGCCGTGCTGCTGGTCTCGCTCATGGAGGCCGCCGATCGCGTCGACTCCACCACCGGCGTGCAGATGGCGTTTTTGAAGCAGTGGGCCGCGCGCAGCCACAACCAGCTCGAGCTGCGCCTGCCGGATCTGCTGCCTCGCGCCGCGATGGGCAAGGGCAGCGCGCACCAGCTCGACGCCCTCGCCGCGGTCGCCGTGCTGGAGGCCGACCTCGCGTACCTCGACCCGCCTTACAACCAGCACAAGTACCTCGGCAACTATCACATCTGGGAGACCCTGGTGTTGTGGGACAAGCCGGACAGCTACGGCACCGCGTGCAAGCGCATCGACTGTCGCAGCCGCGGCAGCGCCTTCAACTCGCGGCCCGAGTCCGCGGCGGCGATGCGGGCCGTGATCGCCGGCGTGCAGGCGCATCATCTCGTGGTCTCCTTCAGCAACGAGGGCTTCATCGCCCGCGCCGAGATGGAGGCGATGCTGCGCGGCCGCGGCGAGGTCCTCGTGCTCGCCCACGACTTCAAGCGCTACGTCGGCGCGCAGATCGGTGTGTTCAACCTCCGCGGCGAGAAGGTTGGCACCGCCGGCCACCTGCGCAACACCGAGTACATCTACGTCGTCTCCGACTCGCCCGCCGCCCTCGATCGCCTGCGACCCCTCGCCGCCGCGGCCGCCGACGCGCTCGCCGCGGCCTCGCTTTGAAAGCCCGATCATGCTGACCGTCCCCGCGCACCCGCTCCTCGATCTCCAGGCCTTCATCACCGAGTTTGCGCGGCCGCTCGCCGAGCTGCCCTCGCCGCCCGCGCTGCTCGCCGGCCTCGCACTCGAGTTCCCCGAGGCGCCGCTGCACAGCGACGACGCTGTGCGGGCCGCCGTGCGCGAGCTGCTGCGCAGCGGCGGCTTCAAGCCGACCGGGCGCAGCAAGCCGGCCTCCGAGTACCTGCTCAAGGCCGCCGCCGAGGGCCTCGCCAGCATCAACGCCGCCGTCGACGCCTGCAACGTCGCCTCGCTGCACAGCGGTCTCCCGATCTCCGTGGTCGACCTCGAGCGCGTGACGATGCCGCTGCGGGTCGAGGTCGCGGCGCCCGGCAGCAACTACATCTTCAATCGCTCGGGCCAGACGATCGACATCGGCGGCCTGCTGGTGCTCGCCGACGCCGAGGGCCCGTGTGCCGGGCCGGTCAAAGACTCGCAGCGCAGCAAGACCGGGCCGGAGACCACCCGCACGCTCTCGCTCGTGTGGGGCAGCGTGGCCCTGCCCGGCCGCGCCGCGAGCACCGCGACCTGGTACCGCGCGCTGCTGCACGCGCTGGGCGCGACCACAACGTCGCTCTGAGGCGTAACCTCTGCGAGTGCCCACCGCGATGCAGCACGCCGCCCTCGCCGTCATCGCCTGCCTCGTCGCGTCCCCGGGGACCGCCTGGGCGTCCACGGATCTACCGGCGGACACGGTTGCGGATGCACCTAAACCAGCGCCGGCGCCCGAGGTCGCGGCCCCGTCGCGCAACACCCTGCCGCCGAACTTTGCGCCGCCCGGACCGCCTCGCCCCGGCCGAATGATGATGATCGTCGGCTGGTCCGTGTTCGGCGGCAGCTATGCGTTGACGGCGATCTACGGCCTCAGCATCCACAGCAGCACGCGCCTCTGCGACGCCAGCGGTGAGTCCTGCAGGCGCCCGGGCCTGCACCTCCTGATCCCCGTCGTCGGTCCGCTGTTTCTCATCCGCGACTACGCCGCGATCGACTCCGGCCCGCTCGTGACCGCGACCCTCATGCTGTTCCAGACGGCGGGCCTGGCGGTGGGCATCGCCGGCACCATTATGTACGTCCGCGACAGCAAGCGCAGGCGCCTGGCCGACGCGCTGAGCGGTCACCTCGGCCGCGGCGTGCACCTGCAGGCCGCGCCGCGCCTGGGTGGCGGCACGCTGCAGCTCTTCTATCGTTTCTGACCCTCGGGACATGTCCGTTCGGACATGCCCGAATGCTCAGCCGATCATGCCCGCCGAGGCGAAGAACTCGTACCACGCGCGCACCGTCGGCTCGAGCGTGCCGGGCTCGTAGCCGAGCTCGGTCCTGGCCTTGGTGATGTCGGCGCGGCGCCGCATCGACAGCACCAGCACTGCGCCGGGCGTGAGCTGCTGCGGGACGTCGGGGAAGAGCGCGGTCATCGGTCCGGCGAGCGCGCGGGCGATGCCCGCCATCAGCCGCGGCGGCAGGGCGCGGGCGCGGTTGCGCTGGCCGGTGACCTCGGCGAACAGCCCGAGCATCTCCTCCATCGCCACGTAGCGGGTGCTGATCGTGTAGCGCTGGCCGGTGCGTCCGCGCTCCATCGCCAGCACGTGACCGCGGGCGAGGTCACCGACGGTGACCGCCTCGTAGCCGCCGGGGATGTACGCGCGAAACTTCCCGCGAGCGAAGTTGATCAGCGCCTGGCCGGTGCGCGAGGGCAGGTAATCGTTCGGCCCGCACACGCCGGTGGAGATCGCGATCACGGCGTCGAGGCCGTCGGCGATCGCCTTGAAGGTCTCGATCTCGGCGAGCACCTTGGTCCGCGAGTACGGCATCCACTCGATGAACGGATAAAACGGCAGGTCCTCCGCGCAGGCCCGCGAGGGGTCGTCCGCGTGATAACCGACCGTCGAGAACGAGCTCGTCAGGCATACCCGCGCGACCCCGGCCCGTAGCGACTGCTGCATCACGTTCTGGGTGCCGAGCACGTTGATCTCCCAGATCTCCCGGCTCTGCGCCGCGGTCGGGGCGTTGACCGAGACCTTCGCGCCGGTGTGATACACGCGCACGCAGCCGGTCACGGCCCGGCGCACCGCGTCGGCGTCGCGCAGGTCGCCCTCGACGACCTCGACCTCGAGGCCCTGCACGCCGCGGTTGTTGTGCTTCGGGTGGACCAGCACGCGCACGTCGACGCCGTCATCGAGCAGCTTGCGCACGAGGTTGGCGCCGACATGCCCGGCCGCGCCGGTGACGAGAGTCTTACCCTGAGGTACGGAGCGCGGGGCATTCGGCATGGGCGGCGCACTCTACACGCGGCACTCATGGTTGACCGGTCCTGGCCCGGCCCGCTACCGTCAGTCGCACATGCGCAGTGTCACGATCGGGATCCTCGGCCTCGGGCAGGTCGGCAGCGGCACGCTGCGTCTGTTGCAGGAGCGACGTCTGGAGATCGAGGCGCGCCTCGGCGCGACGATCGATGTGCGACGGATCGCAGTACGGGATCCCGGGCGCGCGCGCGAGGTCTCGCCGGACCCGGCGTTGTTGACCGACGACCCGCAGGCGATCGTCTCGGACCCCGCGATCGACGTCGTCGTCGAACTCATCGGCGGGATCGAGCCGGCGCGCGCGCTGATCCTCGCGGCGCTGCGCAACGGCAAGCACGTCGTCACCGCCAACAAGGCGGTGCTCGCCGAGTGCGGCGCCGAGATCTTCGCCGAGGCCGCCGCTCGCGGCCGCGTCGTCTACTTCGAGGGCTCGGTCGCCGGCGGCATCCCGATCCTTCGCAGCCTGCGCGAGGGCCTCGCCAGCGATCGCATCGAGGCGATCGCGGGGATCGTAAACGGCACCTCCAACTACATCCTCGACGCCATGACCCGCAGCGGCGCCGGCTTCAGCGAGGCCCTGCAGGCCGCGCAGGCCGCCGGTTACGCCGAGGCCGATCCTCGCCTCGATGTCGGCGGCGGTGATGCGGCCCACAAGCTCGCCCTGCTCGCGCTCGTCGCCTTCGGCGCCCGCGTCGACCCCCACGCAATCCCCACCGAGGGCATCACCGCGATCTCCGCCCTCGACATCCGCGCCGCGGCCGAGCTCGGTTACGTCATCAAGAGCCTCGCCCTCGCCCACGCCACCCCGCAGGGCCCCTGCCTGCGCGTGCACCCGACCCTCGTGCCTCGCGGCCATGTGCTCGCCAGCGTCGCCGGGGCCTACAACGCCGTGCTCGTCGAGTCGCGCGCGCTCGGCCGCAGCCTGTATTACGGGCGCGGCGCCGGCATGATGCCGACCGCCGTCGCCGTGGTCTCCGACCTCCTCGAGGTCGCCCGCGACCTGCTCGCGGGCGTCGCCCCGGCGGCCCCGCCCGCGGTCCACGACGTCGCCCCGGCCTCGACCGACGCCCTCGAGCACGAGCATTATTTGTGCGTGCACGTGCCGAACCTGCCCGGCGTGCTCGGCCGGGTCGCGACCTGCCTCGGGCGCCACGGCGTCAGCATCGCGCGAATGATCCAGGAGCGGGCCGGCGCGGGCCCGGTGCCGATGATCATCCTCACCGAGGTCGTCGCCGAACGAGCCATGCAGGCCGCGCTCGCCGAGCTGGCGACCTCGCCGGACCTCGCGGCCCCACCGACGCACATCCGTCTGCTGCCCGCGGCCCTGTGTTGAAGAGCCGGTCCTAACTCACTTGCGCGGCCACGCGCACGCCAGCAAGCTCCGGTACGCTGGCGCCCAGCGATGGCCCGCACGCCCCGGATGACCAAGCCGCCCGCCCCGGACCTGCGCCTCGCCGTCCGCCAGCGGGTGATCTACGCCGACACCGACCAGATGGGCGTCGTGTACCACGGCACCTATCCGCGCTTCCTTGAGGCCGCGCGGGTCGAGTTCATGCGCGGGCTCGGGCACACCTACGCGAAGGTCGAGGCCCAGGGTCTCGGCATGCCGCTGACCGACCTGGCGATCAGTTACCTCGCGCCGGCGCGCTACGACGACCTGCTCTCGGTGCATGTCGGCATCGCCGAGCTGAGCTTCGCGCGGCTGCGCTTCGGTTATCACGTGTGCGTCGAGCCGGGCGACCGCGAGGGCCTGCAGGAGCGCCTCACCGTGCTGTACGCCGAGACCTGCCACTGTTGCATCCACCTCACCGACGGGAGGCCGACGCGCTTCCCGGACGACCTGCGCGCGACGCTCTCGTCGCTCGCCCCCGATCAACCATCCGACTGATTGAAGCCGACTGACTGAAGCAGTCGCTCCGAGGAGACAGCATGGACCGCACACTAGTTCTGGAGTACACGCGCGTGACCGAGGCGGCCGCGATCTCTGCCTCGGCGCAGATCGGCCGCGGCGACGGCATGTCGGCCGACGCAGCCGCGGTCAAGGCGATGCGCTCGGCCTTCGAGCGGGTGCCCGCGCGCGGCACGATCGTCATCGGCGAGGGTGAGCGCGACGAGGCGCCGATGTTGTTCATCGGCGAGAAGGTCGGCCCCAACGACCCCAAGCTGGTCGAGGTCGACATCGCCGTCGACCCGCTCGAGGGCACCAACCTGTGCGCCAACGGTCTGCCGGGCGCGCTGGCGGTGCTGGCCGTCGCGCACAAGGGGCACCTGCTGAACGCCCCGGACACGTACATGAGCAAGATCGCCTGCGGTCCGGAGGGCAAGGGCAAGATCTCGCTCGAGAAGTCGCCGCGCGACAACCTGTGGGCGCTCGCGGCGGCGAAGGGTCGTCGCCCCGACGAGCTCACGGTCGTCGTGCTCGACCGGCCGCGTCACGAGCAACTGATCCACGAGCTGCGAGCCGCGGGCGCGCGCATCCTGCTCGTCACCGACGGTGATGTCGCGCCCGTCGTCGCGACCTGCATCCCCAAGAGCGGCATCGACATGGTCTACGGCATCGGCGGCGCCCCGGAGGGCGTGCTCGGGGCCGCGGCCGTGCATTGCATGGGCGGCGAGTTTCAGGGCCGACTGCAGTTTCGCAACGATGAAGAGCGGGTGCGGGCGATCGGCATGGGGATGAAGGATCCAGACAAGCTGCTCGGTGTGCACGACCTCGTACGCGGCGATGTCCTGTTCGTCGCCACCGGCGTCACCAGCGGCCCGCTCCTCAAGGGCGTGCGCCGCATCGGCACCCGCCTCCACCTGCAAAGCCTGGCCCTGCGTAGCACCACCGGCACCATTCGGTGGGTCAACACCGACGTCGACGCGCACCGCTACACCCACGAATACGAACACGAATAGGCGCCCGCACCGGGCAGCTCGGGACGAACACTGAGCTGACCCGGAACATCCCGCTGCTGCAGATCGAACTCGTCGGGGCGCGCGCACATCTCGGGGATGCCATCGTCGTCGAGCTCCGCTCCACCCTCGACGAGGACGCAAACAACGGATCCCGGGCCCTCGACGCCCTTCGGCTGGCGATCAAGGAATGGGCGCGGTTGAAGCCGCAGCCACCGCCCCCTACCATCGAGCTGTGCTGACCGCCCGCGCTCGACTCCTCGTCCTCCTCGCGTGCCTCGGCGCCGCGGTCCTCGCACTGTGGTGCGCGCGTCCGCCCGCGCCGCGCCCGGTCGACGCGCCCGGCCACAGCTTCTCGGCGTTGCGCGCCCGCGAGCGACTCGCGGTGCTGCTCGCCGACGAGGCGCCGCATCCGGTCGGCAGCCTCGCCAACGCCGCCGTACGCGGCCGACTGCTCGCGGAGCTGGTCGCGCTCGGCCTCGTGCCCGAGGAGCAATCCGGTTTCATGTGCAACGAGGACCGCTGTGCGCCGGTGGTCAACGTGCTGGTGCGGGTCAAGGGTCGCGCGCCGGGTCCGGCGCTGCTGTTGGCGGCGCATTACGATTCGGTGGGCGCCGGACCCGGAGCGGCTGACGACGGTCACGGGGTCGCGGTGATCCTCGAGACGCTGCGAGCGCTGCTCGTCGACGGTGCACCGGCGACCCCATTGATGGCGGTGTTCACCGATGGCGAGGAGGCGGGTCTGCTCGGGGCGCAGTTGTTCGTCCAGAGCCCGGCCTTCGGCGAGGTCGGGCCGATCCTCAACATCGAGGCTCGCGGGACCAACGGGGCCGCGCGCATGTTCGAGACCAGCGACGGCAACGCCGGCCTGATCGCCCGCTTCGCCGCCGGCGTCGCCAACCCCAGCGCCCAGTCCCTCAGCTACGAGATCTACCGCCTCCTCCCCAACGACACCGACCTCTCCGTCTTCAAGCGGGCCGGCGCGCAGGGCCTCAACTTCGCGTTCATCGGCGCGGTCCGCCGCTATCACACCCCGCTCGACGACCTCGCGCACCTCGACCTCGGCAGCATGCAGCAGGCCGGCGACGCGGTGCTCGGCGCGGCCCGGGCCCTGCTCGACGCGTCACCCGGACCCGTCACCCACAACGCCAGCTACGCCGACATCCTCGGCCTCGTGCTCCTGCGCTGGCCCTCCTTCCTCAACCTTCCGCTGACGGGCCTCGGCCTCGCGCTCGTGCTGCTCGCCATCGGCCGCGCCCGCCGACGCACACAGCTGTCGCTCATCGGCGTCACCGCGGCCGCGGCGGCGAACTTGCTCGCGCCGGTGCTAGGCGCCGCCGGAGCCCTCGGCGCGCACACGCTGATCGAGGCCGCGACCGGTCCGCGCGGCATGTATCCCGCCGGCATGATGTTGCCGGGCATGGCCGCGGCGGTGGCCGCGAGCTTCGCCGCGGTGCTGGTGCTGCGCTTCGTGGCCCGCCGCGTCGGCGCCCAGGCGATGGCGCTCGGCGGCTGGCTGACCTGGTCGCTGTTCGCCGGCGTGGTGGCATGGATCATCCCCGGCGCGAGCATCCTGTGGATCGCGCCGACCGTGCTCGCGGGCCTCGGTCTGCTGATCGCGGCGGAACGTCCGGGCCCGCTGGCGGTCGTCTGCGCCGCTGCCGGTGGGCTCGCGCTGATGCTCTGGGCCCCGCTGGTCCCCGCCATCATCGAGGCCCTCGGCCTCGTGCCCCTGCTGATCGGTGCGCTCGTCGGCGTGATCTGCAGCGCCGTCGCGCCCGCATTCGCCGAGACCGGTGATGAACACGAGGGCCGCGGCCTGCTCGGCCTGCTCGCCTTCGCCACCGCCGTGCTCGGGCTGCTCTCCGCGCGCGCCCCACAGTTCACGGCCGAGCTGCCCGGCAAGCTCAACATCCTCCACGTCCAGGACCTCGACACCGGCGAGGCTCGCCATGTGCTCGAGACCGGTCGCACCGTCGATCCGCTGCCCGCCGAGTTCGCCACGCTCGCGCTGTGGGAGCGCAGCGTGGCCCTGCCCTGGTCGCAGGGCGAGCTGTTCGCGGCCCCGGCCGGGCCCGGCAGCCCGCTCGGACCGAGCCTCACGGTCACCAGCGTCGAGTCGCGCGGCGAGCTGCGCCACGTCACCGCCACCGTGCATGCCAGGCCCGGCGCGCGCCTGTTGATCGTCGCGCTGCCCGGGGGCCTCACTTCGCTGCGCGTCGGCGGCCGCACGCTCGACCGCGACAAGCTGCGCGTCGCCCCCTCCGGTCGGCGCATGCTCACGATCTTCGGGCCACCCGAGGAGGGCGTGGCGCTGGTCGCCGAGCTGCGCGGCAGCGAGAGCTGGCTGCTGGCCGATGGCCTCCCCGAGCTGCCCGCGGGCTCGCGTGGGCTCGCCCTGGCCCGCCCCAGCGACCGCGTGCCCTATCAAAACGGCGACCTCAGCGTGGCGCTGCGTCAGGTCAGTCCGTGAACCATCACACCGCCACGAGCTGACGCAGGCGCTCGAACGAGCGGGTGAAACAACGCGACAGCGCCTCGCGCCCCTCCCCGTCGAGCCAGCGATGGATGCCCGCCTCCATCGCCGCCACCACGGCCCCCGCGAACACCTGCGCCGCGAGCTCGTCGCGCGCGCGCCCCGAGGCGAGCAATACCGCCGCCACCGCGGTGCGCAGCGCCTGGATGTCCGCCGCGCCCTTGAGCTGCAGCGCCGGCGTGCCGCGCATCAGGCGGGCGCGCCGAAGGATGCGCTCGCGGTCGTCGCGATAGACCCTGGCGAGCGAGGTGGCGAGCGCCCGGGGCACCGCCTCGAGCACCGGATGCAACTCGAGTTCACGGGCCAGCGCCTCGAGCAGCATCGGGTCGTACTCGTCCCACAGCACGATGCGCTCCTTGTCGCCGAAGTTGCGATAGATGGTGGCCGGCCCGACCTCGGCGGCGCGCGCGATCTCCTCGATCGGCACCCCGTCGAAGCCGCGCTGCTCGAACAGATCGAGCGCCACGGCCTGGACGCGGGCCATCGCCGCCAGCCGCCGCCGACTGCGCCCATCCACTGGACTTTCGAGAGTCGCTCTCACATGATAGTGGCTATCACAAGCGGAGCGGCCATGACAAGTGGTTCAAGTGGTTCAAGTGGTTCAAGTGGGATGGACACAGGTGCGATGCAGCCACGAGAGGAGGCCCTGCGCGCCGAGCTGCTGGCGAGCGAGGCCGTGGTGCCGACCTCGGGCCTCGGCCGCCTGTGGCAGACCGGGCGCAGCGCGCTGGGCATCGGCTCGGTCCTCGCACGCGCGCAGCGTGGCGACGCCGTCGACCCCGAGGCGGTGCGGGCGATCGTGCAGCGGCTCGGCGGGCTCAAGGGCGTGGCGATGAAGATGGGCCAGATGCTCGGCTACATCGACCAGGGCGTGCCGGAGGAGCTGCGCGGCATGTTCTCGTTGCTGCAGACCGCCGCCCCCGGGACCGACTTCGACGGCGTCGCCGCGGTCCTGCGCGAGGCGCTGGGCGAGCGAGCCGATGCATTGATCGCCGGGCTCGAGCGGGCGCCGGTCGCGGTCGCCAGCATCGGGCAGGTCCATCGCGGGCGCCTGCCGGACGGCACCGCGGTCGCGGTCAAGGTCCGCCACCCCGGCGTCGAGGAGGCGCTGACCGCCGACTTTCGCACCGCCAACATCGGCAAGGTGTTCGCGGCGGCCCTCGGCGCGGCGAGCATCACCGGCATGCTCGAGGAGGCCCGCACCGCCTTCCTCGAGGAGTGCGACTTCCCGCTCGAGGCCCGCCGCCAGCAGCACTTCGCGACCCTGTTCGCCGACGACCCGCAGATCGAGATCCCGGCGGTGGAGCCCGCGTGGTCGGCCGATCGCGTGCTGGTCACCCGCTGGACCCCGGGTCGCTCGCTCGCCGAGTTCCTCGCCGGCGCGCCGGACCAGGGCCAGCGCGACGCCGTCGGTGCGGCGCTGTTTCGCTTCTGGATGCGCACGCTGTACCGCGACGGCCTGTTCCACGGCGACCCGCACCCCGGCAACTTTGCGATCCACCCCGACCGCCGCGTGATCGTCTACGACTTCGGCTGCGTGCGCAGCTTCGAGCCGGCGCTGCGTCGCGGCTTCGCGGCCCTCGCCGCCGCGACCCGCGACGACGACCCCGCGGCGATCGTCGCCGCGATCTCGGCGCTCGGCGGCCGTGCGCCGCGTGACGCGAGATCACGGGCCCACTTACGCGAACTGCTGCGCAGCTTCTTCGGGCCGCTGCTGCATCCGGGCGCGCGAAGGATCGCCGGCGACGAGGGCCTCGGCGCTCGCAACCTCATGCGCGACAAGCGGGCGATCATCGGCCTGCAGCTGCCGGCGCGCTTGCTGTTCCTGTTTCGCCTGCGCTTCGGGCTCTACGCCGTGCTGTCCCGGCTGCAGGCCGAGGTCGACTGGGCCGGCCTCGAGAGCCAGTGGGCGCGTGAGGCGTGAGCTCCTGCATCATTGTGGCTGCACCGATGCCGACGGGGTGGTGCCCGCGCACACACTGGCGCGTCACGCGTCGGCTCGCCGGCTTCATCGCGCCGCGATCGGCCGCTGCGCGTCTCACTTGCGATGCTGCTCCCTCATGAACCCGGGGACGCCGCGCCCGCCGGGGCCGACATGGCCCGGCCAAACGATCGCGGCCACGACATTCACATGCAAACCGCCACCAAGCTGACGTTCATCCTCTGCTCGCTCGGACTGGCCCTCGGCGGCTGCGCGCGCACCTCACCGGACCGCGCACGCAGCGAGACCCCCGAGACGCGCGAGCCGGAGACCATCGACCCGGTCATCGACTGGGTCGGCAACCCCGAGCGCCTGAAGCCGACGCCCGGCGCGGACCAGCCCGCGCCCGAGGTCCAGGACATCGGCAACCCCGGCAACCGCGTCGACGAGCGCAACATGCAGGACCAGCCGGATCGGCCGGACGTGCCGAACGTGCCCGAGAACAGCACCGGCCCCAATCGCAACAACCCCGGCGTGCCGCCGCCCAGCCGCGACTGAGCGCGCCGCGCCGCTCACGGCTTCCAGCAGTAGTTGATGCTGTTGAAGCAGTTGTCGGCGACGAAGGCCGAGTACGAGCAGCCGAACTGGCCGCAGTTGTAGGTCACGTTGACCTTGAAGTCGTCGTCCTGCGGCGTGTTGCAGTAGGTCCCGTCGGCGTAGCCGCTGAGGAAGGCCTGGCCGTTGATCTGGCCGTTGACGGTCGAGCACGCGTAGTCGCCGGCGTTGCCGCCGTAGAGCTTCGCGCACGCCTCCTTGCAGGTGTAGGTCGGCGGATTGGAGCCCCACGCCGGGCCGCTGTTGACGTTGTAGCTGCCGATCAGCTGCGCGACCTTCTTGCACGAGTTGTCGCAGCCGTCCGCCGCATTGGCGTTGCCGTCGTCGCACTCCTCGACGCCGACATACACCTGACCGTCGCCGCACTTCGCCGTCAGGCAGTTGGTCAGACACCCGTCGTTGCTGCTGGCGTTGCCGTCGTCGCAGGCCTCGACCACCGCGTGCAGCTGGCCGTCGCCGCAGCTCGCCACGACGCAGCTGCTCAGGCAGTCGTCGGTGTTGCTGTCGTTGCCGTCGTCGCAGGCCTCGCCCATCTGCAGCACCCCGTCGCCGCAGCCGGGCACCGCGCAGACGTTGGTGCACGCGTCGTCATTGACGGCGTTGCCGTCGTCGCAGGCCTCGCCGGGCCCGACGAAGCCGTCGCCGCAGACCTGCAACGTGCAGTCGATCTTGCAAGCCCCCTGGTTGTTGTTCGCCGGCCCGAGATCGCAGGCCTCGACGCCCTCGTGCAAGAGGCCGTCGCCGCAGGCCGACTCCGAGCAGTCCGGCTGGCACTCGTCGGTGGTGATGTCGTTGCCGTCGTCGCAGGACTCGAGCAGCTCGAGCACCCCGTTGCCGCACAGGTACGGCTGGCACACCGCGCCGATGCACGACAGGCCGTCGTCGCAGACCCCGGCCTTGCACGTGCAGAACGCCGCCCCGGGCTCGCACATGTCCTCGGTCATCTTCGTCGAGGTCGTCTCCGGCTCGGTGGTGACCCCCTCGGTGGTGCCGGTGTCGCTGCTGGAACCCGCGCCGGTGGTCGAGCTCTCGCCGCCGGTGCTGCTGCTGGTGCTGCTCGCGTCGGTCGCCGACATGCTGCTCGGCACCGTGGTGACGACCGGTCGAGTGTCAGAGTCGAGGTCCTGGCCGGAAGAACAGGCGGCGAGCAGCAAGCCGCCGAGCAGCCTCACGCGAGCAGCAGTGGAACCCATGCAGCGCACTAGACAACGCTGGCCCGACCCTGACAAGCCACGCGAACGCGCAGCGGCGCGGTTGTGCGCGAGGCCGTGAACAGCGCCGCAGACCTGGGCGGACGCCGTTCATGGCGCATGCATTCGCGGGCCGCGCGACCGGGGGATCGGCGTCGATGCGCAGCCGCTGCGGGCCGCGTTCGACCTCGCGCGGGCTCGCGCCCTCGGCGTATGCTGCGGCGGTGCAGCCGACCGGTCGACGCGGGATCTCCGCGAAGCTCAGCGCCACAGCGATCTCGCTGATCTCGCTGATCTCGCTGGCCTCGCTGATCATCCGCTGGCCGGGACTCACCCAGGGTCGCTTCGCCTCGCACGACGGCGGCGGCATCCTCTACAACGCGATGCTGCTGCGCAGCGGCGGCCTGCCCTACGTCGACAGCGTCGAGTTCAAGGCCCCCGCCAGCTTCTACCTCGCCGCGCTGCTCGGCCCCGACATCGCGGGCTTCCAGCTGCTCGCCAACCTCGTCGGCGTCACCTCGCTCGTTCTGGTCGCCGCCCTGGCCTGGCGAATGTGGGGCCCGCTCGCCGCCGTGCTCGCCGCGGCCCTGTTCGCCGTCCACGACGCCCACCTCGACAGCATGGACGCCAACTACGTCACCTGGGCCCTGCTGCCCCAGGTCGCGGCCGTGCTGGTCGCCCTCGCCGCGGGCCTGCGCCGCGAACGCGAGCCTGTCTCTTCGGCCATGTCTTTCGGGACATGGCTCTTGAGCGGGGCGCTGTGCGCCGTGGCGACGCTGTTCAAGCAGCCGGCGGGGATCGTGCTGGTGCCGGTGCTGGTCCATGCGCTGTGGCGGGCGCCCGGTGATGTACGCGGCGAGGGACGCGGTGTGGATGTGCGGGCCGGCCTCGGCGTGGCGCTCGGCTTCTTGCTCGCGCACCTGCCGATCGCCCTGCACTACCTCGTGCGCGGCCACCTCGGCGCATTGCTCGCCGGTTACGCGGGCAGCGCCTGGGGCATGGCGTACATCGAGCATCACGCCGAGGTGCCGCTCACCAGCGCCGCGTGGGAGGGCCTGGCCGCGACGCTGTACTTCCTGGCGCTGCCGCTCGCGCTCACCGGCTTCGCCATGGCCGCGCGGCCGCGCGAGCTGAGTCCGTCGCAACGCGCCACGCTGCGCCTGCTGCTCGTCTGGGCCTTCGCCGGGCTCGCGGGGGCCGCGGTCGGACTGCGCTTCTACAAGGGTTACTTCCTGGCCGCGTTGCCGCCGTTTTGCCTGCTCGCCGCGGCCCCGTGGGGTCTGCTCGGCCCGCAGCCGTGGCGACGACGCGGCCCGGTGCGCTGGCTCGCCGGGCCCCTGCTCGCGCTGCTGCTCGCACGCGCCGGCCTGCAGCTGTCCGCGACCCGCCACGACCGGTCCCAGCCGCACGACGAGGGGGCGCGAAAGATCGCCGCACACATCGCCGCTCACAGCGCGCCGGGCGAACGCATCTGGGTGTGGGGCTGGCACCTGTGGGGCGTCTACGCCTACAGCGGCCGACTCTCGGCGAGCCCGATCTACAAAACCCCCGGACTGCTGACGCGCTTCGAGGACGACACCTGGCGCCGCCCGGCCGCGCCGCTGACTCTGCTCCCCGACAGCCCCCATGCAGCGGCGCTGCTGCACGACCTCGACGTCGCGCGTCCGGCCTTCATCGCGCTCGGCGGCAGCGTCCCCCGCGACCGCTTCGTCGCGCTGCGCCGACTGCTCGCCGCCGCCTACGAGCGCGACCGCCGGCTGACGGTCGGCAAGGTCGAGATCTGGCGTCGTCGTGAGCCGCCCCCGTGAGCAGGCCCGCAGGTCACAGCGTGGTTTGCTGGCGGTAGTACTGACAGTGAGGCGACTGGTGACGAGGACGAGCGACGCGGTGAAAGCCGACATCCGCAGCAGGAGCCACAGCAAGGCGTGTGGTGTCAGCGCCGGACGATCCGCAGTTGCGAGGCCCGAGCATGGCGCCATGCTTGAGACGACCCGAATCACCGTCGACCTGTGCAACGCGACGGTCACATGTCCGACAGCGGACTCCGGGATCTTCACAGCGGGTCTTCATCTGGCCGCGGGAAGCCGAAAATTCCGCTTTTCAAAGCGGGCGCCATCCGTCATCTTACGCGCCGTTCGATCCATGGTAGCCGTCGTTCCTCCAGCTCCTGCTCTTGAGCCGATCGCCGACCTCTCCCGGCGCTGGCTTTTGTTTGTGGCTCGACGTGCGTTGCGCACGGCGATGGCTCAGCGCGATCCAGCCGCCAACGACCTGTCCATTGGGACAGCCGAGCGTCCGGACGATCCGCGCCTCGATGCGCCGGCTCGCGTGTTCGTCTCGTGGTACGACCGCGGCGAACGAGTCGGCAGCCTCGGCTCGCTCGAGCCGTGGCTCTCGCTCGAGCAAGCGGTTGCTCGTTACGCCGTGCACGCCGGCCTGGACCCGCGCATCCCCGCGGCCCGAGCCTCTCGCTGGCATCGCCTCGTCGGTGAGATCTCCGTGCTCGGTGAGGCGCAAGATCTGCCCGTCACCGGACTCGATGCGATCGCCCAGGTGCTCGTGCCCAATCGCGACGGCGTCACCCTTGCGGCCGGCCCGCGCCAGCAAGTCGTCTCGCTGCCCTCGGCCTGGCGCAGCTCGCCGCGCCCGCGCGACTTCCTCGTCAACCTCATGCGCACCGCCGGCCTCTCCCCCGAGCACGACGGCCCCCGCCTGCGCGGCCGGACCTTCCTGGCCGAGACCTTCGTCGAGCCCGTCGCCGGGCTCACACACAGCCCGACCCTCGCACCCGAGCTCGAGCTGCAGGTCGGCGCGGCGTAACACCGCCGCCGAGCCAACGCTCGGCGACCGGCTGTCAGATCGGTCTCATCGGCCGACCGAGGTCATCAGCCCGGCATCGGCGGGTTGATTGGCCAGGTGCGAGCCATGTCGCCGAGCCGTCTCGTGGCCGCGGATCCTGCGTGCGAGGCCTCCAGCGAACTCGGGCGCGTCACCGCGGCGACGCGATGCTTCGGTCTTGCGAGCCTGTGTGGTGCCGTGCCACACTGCGCCCGCCGGTCGTTCTCGCGCCTGCGCCCGACCGGCGCACAAGCTCAGTCATCCGCTGAGCTCCTCTGCTCCGCTCCTCTGCTCCGCGAGACTCCCATGCGCATGATCCTCATTGGACCGCCAGGCGCCGGCAAGGGCACCCAGGCTCAGAACCTGGTCACCACCTTCGGCATCCCCCACATCTCGTCGGGCGACATGCTGCGCGAGGCAGTGGCCGCGGGAACCGAGCTCGGCAAGACCGCGGCCGACTTTATGAAACGCGGCGCGCTCGTGCCCGACGACGTGGTGATCGGCATGGTCATCGAGCGCATCGGCAAGCCGGACTGCGCGCGAGGCTTCATGCTCGATGGCTTCCCGCGCACGCGTCCGCAGGCCGAGGCGCTCGACGAGGCGCTGACGCGCGCGGGCGTGGCCCTCGACGCGGTGGTGCTGATCGAGGTCGCCGACGAGCTGATCCTCGAGCGCGTGTCGGGCCGCCGCAGCGACCCGGTCACCGGCGCCATCTATCACATCAAGTACAAGCCGCCGCCGGCCGACGTGGTCGACCGCCTCGTGCACCGCGCCGACGACACCGCGGTCGCCTGCACCGAGCGCCTCGACAAGTATCACCGCGACACCGCGCCGATCATCCCCTTCTATGCCGCCCGCGGCCTGCTGAAGCGCGTCGACGGCGTCGGCGCCCCGGAGGAGGTCCTGATGCGGATCTCCGCCGCGCTGCAGACCGTCCAGGTTGCGAGCTGAGCCGGCCCGGTTTCCCCGAGATGGCGACCGCGACCAGCAAGCTGCGGTATTGGCCCCCGAACCTGGCGACCCTCGGGGCGATGTTCTGCGGCCTCCTGTCGATGGTCGCGGCCAGTGAGCAACGCTTCGTCGACGCCGGCTGGCTCATCCTCCTCGCCACCTTCCTCGACCGCGCCGACGGCATCCTCGCGCGCGCGCTCAAGGCGACCAGCGCCTTCGGCATGCAGATGGACTCCTTCGCCGACTTCTTCGACTTCGGCGTCGCCCCGGCGGTGCTGATGTTCATCGCCCTGAGCACGACGAAGGGCCTGCCCTTCAGCGACGGCCCCGGCTACATCCTGCTGGTCACCGCCGCCACCTGCTGGATCTTCGCGGCGACCTTCCGGCTCGCGCGCTTCAACGTGCTCACCGGCGACTCGCCCGACAAGAGCATGTTCAACGGCATCCCGACGACCCTCGCGGCCGGCCTGCTGATCAACTGGTTCATCGTCTGCCTCAAGTACGCGAGCCCCGAGAACCCGCTCGGCGACCCGTCCCACTTCGCCGAGCCCCGCCTGTTCGGCGCGCTGCACCTCGGCCCCGCCGCCTGGACCGTGTTCCCGGTGGCGATGATCATCGGCTCCGTGCTGATGGTCTCGAACCTGCGTTGCAGGAAGTCCCTCGTGTTCAACAGCAAGGTCGGCACGGCGATCGCGGTGCTCCTGTCCGTCGCTGCCTTCGTCTGCATGCTGCTGCGCGTGTTCCCCGAGTACATGGTCCTCCTCCCCTCGGGCTGGCTCCTGTTCTGGCTGGTTTACGGCCAGGTCGCGGCCAAGTACCGCGGCATGCCTTCTCCACCACTGTTTCCGGTCGGGGATGACGAGCTGCGTTGATCGTTGTCCGGGCTCTTGATGGGGCCCGCGGCTGACGTCGCACGAATGCGCTGAAGTGTCGTGCGGGCTCTTGATGGGCCGCGCGGGTGACGTCGCACGTGCCGATGCGGTGCCGGCTGGGTGCCCGCGCAACCTGGCGCAGCCAGGTGTCCAGCGGGCCGGGCGCTCTCAAACAGGTCGCGCTCGCTGCCCTGTTTCGGTGCTTCGAGGCTGATAGGGCTCGCGCTTGACTCGATCGCCCGGCCCCCTGGCCCCCTGGCGCCACTGTTTCGAAAAGGGACAAGACTGTCCGCTGCGCGGAGAGCCGGCACCGCACCGGCCCTGCACAGGCGACATGTTCGTGCGAACATCTACGACCACGCCATGACCACGCTGATCTTCTTGCCCGGCCTGCTCTTCCTCATCGTGGTGCCGGTCATGCTCGCCATGCCAGGAAGCGTCGTCGTGCCCATCGCCATGCTCGCGCTGCTCGCCATCGCGGTGGCGTAGGCCGTCACTCCGCGTTGCTGCACCGCGTCGCTTCAGGCCGGCGGGCATCGTGACAGCCTGGTCATCGCGCCAGACAGAGAGGCCCGCACCCAGCCGGACCCATGCCGCCGTGCGACGTCATCCGCACGGCCCCTGTCCGCGAACCATAACAACGAAAAAAGGCCCGTGCGAAGGGTTCGCACGGGCCTTGGGCTCAGCCAGCAGCCGAGCTAGCGGGTCTTGCCGGGCTCGAGGTGTGCGCCCATGGGGGGCGAAGCAGAAGCGGCGGTGCCGGCCGGACGGGGGAGCAGGCCGGCGGCCTCGAGCACGACGTCGGGCTTCTGGGCTTGCTCGGCGGCGAGGCGCGCCTGGGCGGCCTCGATGCGGCGCAGCAGCTCGGACTGGTACTCGGCGAGGCGCTCGGTGACGCGCTGCTTCTTGGCCATGTTGCGGCGCATGTCCTCCTGATAGCGCTTGAGGAAGTAGCCGATCGTCTCGATGCGGATCTTGATCGAGCCGGTCGGCTTGTTCTCGTCGATGTCCTTGAACGAGAAGTAGGGCGTCCCGGAGTTCTCGACGATCTCCTCGATGACCGTGTAGATCGGCGCGTCGTGGCCGCACTTGAAGCTGGAGAGCTCGAGCGCGACCAGGTTCGGGTGACGGGCCGTGAACTTGGCCGCCCACACCTTCTGGTTGGTGTTCTCGCTGTAGCTGTTCTTCCACACGTCGCGGATGTCGTAGGGATCCGAGATGAAGCCGGCGTCGATGTCGGCCTGGAACAGCGGGCGGCAGATGTCCTCGTCGATCGGCAGCGACTGCACGGTGAGGATCGGGTAGCCGAGCTTCTGCAGCTCGTCGGGGATCTCGTGGTTCATGCCCGGGTCGTTGTGGTACGGGCGGGCCAGCAGCACGACGCCGATCCGCTGCTCACGCTCGAGCTGCTCGATGATCGCGCGGCCGTCCTTGCGGTGCTCGACGAAGAACGCGTCCTGGGCCTTGAAGCCCTCCTCGACGGCGCGGCTGTTCTCCTCCTCGCTGAGGCCGAGGATGTCCTTGAAGTAGGTGAACATCTGCCGCTTGCACAGCTTGCGCTCGCCCATCTGAACGAAGGGGATCACCAGCTTGATGCCCTTCTGGGCGAAGATGTCCGACTCCTTCACGAACGCGGCGCGGGTCGTGTCCGCCGAGCCGACCACCGTCGGGCACGCGCGCGAACCGACCGAGTTGCTGAGCCAGGTCTCCATCGAGTCGACCTGCGGGAACACGATCAGGTCGAGCGGGCGGCGCTTGTGCTTGGTCTCCAGCAGGTTGTGCATGTGCGAGATGCAGACCTTGGACGGGAAGCACGGGTCGATCGCGCCGCGCTTGGCGCCCTCCTTGTACATCTCCTCGGAGGTGAAGTCGGAGTAGACGAGGTTCTTCGCCGGGATGCCGAGCGACTCGAAGTAGGCGCTGAAAAACGGGTTCTGCGAGTACTGGTTCAGCACCCGCGGGATGCCGATGCGCATCGTGGCCCGCTTCTTCATCTGCTCGAGGCGGCGCTGCTGTCCCGCAAGGCGCTCGCGGGCCGCCTCGGCCATCGCGCTCGCCGGCTGGAAGCCCGCGACCTTCTCGAGCTGCTCGGAGGCCTTGCCGAGGAAGCCGGCGACCTTGGGGCTGCGGTTGACGAGCTTGAGCAGGCCGTCGAGCTTCTCCTGGTGCTCGGCGAGGGCCGGCGGGAGGTCGAGGTGTTCGATCATGCCGAGGCCGACATCCTCGGGCGAGTCGGCGACGATCGGCGGATTCTGGGCGTCCCAGATGTCCTTCGCGGCGCGGTGGGCGAGGTTCGGGTAGCTCTTCTTGAGGGCGTCGAGGCCGCCCTTGATCTTCTTCATCGACTCGATGTCCTCGACCTCGCCCTTCTCGCAGGTGGCGATGATGAGGCGCTTGGTGCCGATGGACTCGCTGCTGTCTTCCTTCTTGCGGATCTTGAGCAGCTGGCCGAGGGCGAGCCGTTGCTCGGCCTCCTGGGGCTTCATCTCGAGGTCGACGTCGATGAAGGTGCGCAGGCACTTGTTCTTGCAGAAGTAGCAGCGGGTGCTCTCATCGCGCTTCTGGGTGAAGCCGATGCTGTCGATCTTGTCGATGCCGATCCACTCGGTCTGGTGGCCGAGCTGCTGATGCATGCGCCGGACCTCGAGGCCCGCGCCGATCGCCCCGGACTCGCCGCAGTGCTGATGCACGATGACATCGGCCTTCAGGCCCTTGGCGACGAAGCGCTCCTGGATGAAGTCGACCTGGGCCTTGACCGCGGCGAGGTTGTGCTGGGTGCCGCCCTGCAGCACGAAGCGCGAGCCGAGCTTGGCGAGGTTCGGGATCTGGCTGACGTACAGCCAGATGTTCTTCGGCAGCACGTTGGCGAGGCCCGCCATGATCTCCTCGGGGGCCCAGCCCTGGCGCTGGAAGTCGACGATGTCCGACTGCATGAACACCGCGCAGCCGTAGCCGAAGCTCGGCATCGCCTGGGCGCCGAAGGCCAGCTTGGCGTAGTCGCGCACGTCGTGGCCGAAGCCGTCGGCCGTGCTCTGCAGGAAGTAGCCGTTGCCCGCCGAGCACTGGGTGTTCAGCTTGAAGTCTTTCACCTTCCCGTTCTTGAGGATGATGATCTTGATGTCCTGGCCGCCGACGTCGCACACCACGTCGACGTTGTCGTAGAAGTGCAGCGCGCTCTCGCAGTGCGCGACCGTCTCGACGATCGCCGCGTCGGCGCGCAGCACGTCGCGCAGGATGTCCTTGGCGTAGCCGGTGGTGCCGACGCCGAGGATCGTCAGCTTGGCGCCGGCGCCCTCGACCTGCTCGCGCAGGTCGGCCAGCAGCTCCTTGGTGTCGACGATCGGGTTGCCCTTCGACAGCTGGTAGACCTTCTTGACCACCTCGCCGGCCTCGTCGATGAGGACCGCCTTGGACGAGGTGCTGCCGCCGTCGATGCCGAGGTAGACGCGCACCTCCTCGCCGGGCTGGAAGGTCTTGGGGATGAACTTGATCGGCTGGTACGCCGACATGAAGCCGGCCAGCTCGTCGGGGTCCTTGCTGAGGCCCGCGCCGCCGGCCTTCTTCTTCTCGGCGATGCGGCCCTCGGTCAGGTACCACTCGAGCTTCTCGGTGCCGAGGTACACGCCGACGTTGTCGTCCTCCGACTTGCCGTACTCGACCGCGCCGATGGCCGCGAAGTACTGGGCGTTGTCGGGCACGATGATGAGGTCGGCCGGGTCGTCGCAGGGCGGCAGCTCGACGCCACGCTCGGCCCAGATCGGCGGGATGTTGGCCTTCCAGCACTCGACCATGCCCTTGATGTACGTGTTCGGGCCGCCGAGCAGCAGCACGTAGGGCATCAGGGTGTGGCCGCGGGTCAGGACCGAGAGGTTCTGCTGGATGATGGACTCGAACAGCGAGGCCATCAGCTCGTTGGGGGGCACGCCGAGCTTCTGCAGGCCGTTGATGTCGGTCTCCGCGAACACGCCGCACTTGCCGGCCACGGGGTGCAGCTTCTGGCCGAAGTAGCCCTGGTTGCACAGCTCGGTCGAGGGGATCTTGAGCTTGGCGTTGACCTTGTCGATGACCGCACCGGTGCCGCCGGCGCACTTGTCGTTCATCGACGGGACCTTCTTCTTGCGGCCGGTCTCCGGGTCGGGCTTGAAGATGATGATCTTCGCGTCCTGGCCGCCGAGCTCGATCACCGAGTTGACCTCGGGGTGCAGCTTCTCGACCGCCAGCGAGACGGCGTTGACCTCCTGCACGAACTTGGCGCCGACCCAGCGGCCGACGTTCGAGCCGCCGGAGCCGGTCATGAACATGCGGGTGTTGTCGGACCCGAGGCCCGGGACCTCGGCCTCGATCTGCTTGAGCATCTTGAGCGCGCGGTCGGCCTGCTTGCTCTCGTGCCGCTGGTAGTCCTTCCAGATGATCTCGTCGCTGGCGATGTCGACGACGACGGCCTTGACGGTGGTGGACCCGAGATCGAACCCGATCATGTACTTGAAGTGCGACATGGAAAACTCTCCCGGACGGCCCTGGCGGCTCACGAGGCGCTGCGCGGGGCCAAGGCCCTGGTCCCGCACGCGCCTCTCGGTCACTGCGCGGCGGCGGCGGACGCGGCCTGCGTGCCGCGCGACGGGCGGATGCCCTCGGCCTGCATGCGCTCGGTCAGGTGGATCGCGAAGTGGGCGGCGGTGCCGACCACCTTCGGGGTCTTGCGCGAGAACTTGTACATCGGCCGCTTGAGCTCGGGGTTGGCGTCGACGTAGGCGCGCAGCTCCTCGAGGCTGTAGGGCAGGCCCTCGAGCACCTCGGCGAACTCCCGCTTGGCCTTCGCCTTGGCCTCGCCGAGCGCCATCTGCACGCGGCTGTGGGCGTTGATCTCGCCCTCGCCCGAGGTCTCGATGGGCAGGAAGATCATGTCCTTGTAGCGGTTGACCACCGCAGACTGCGCGCCGTCGGACTGGGTGCTGGGCATGCAGCCGAAGGGCTTGAGCGACAGCACCATGTGGGCGTAGCTCTTGTGCGAGTAGTAGATGTTCTTGGCGACCTCGAGGTGGCCCTCGCCGCCCTCGGAGCGCGAGTGATAGAAGTCGTGGGCCAGCGCCTCCATCTCGTCCATGTCGACGATCTCGTGGGCGGTGCCGCCGAGGGCCTCGACCATGCGCGCGTACTCGCGGCGGAACACGGTGTCGGCGAAGCCGGCGATCGCCCGCTTCTTGAGGTAGGTGGCCTCGATCTGGGCGCGCTTGCCGAGCTCGTACCACTTGGGCTCCTCGCCCTTCTCGACCAGGTCCTTGCGGTCGCGGGCCTTGATCTTGGTCTGCCACAGCATGTAGGCGATCCAGGTGGCGATCGGCT
>Ga0116158_10000560_pt1 | contig 36456 bp, 21 predicted proteins | sample AD_UKC052_MetaG_FD_89883 | JGI IMG/M metagenome (GOLD analysis project Ga0116158, IMG submission 89883) | Active sludge microbial communities of municipal wastewater-treating anaerobic digesters from USA - AD_UKC052_MetaG | ecosystem: Engineered > Bioreactor > Anaerobic > Digestate | place: USA... | reverse complement strand
TGGTGGGCCCAGCAGGGCTCGAACCTGCGACCAAAGGATTATGAGTCCTCCGCTCTGACCGACTGAGCTATGGGCCCCAAAGTGAGACGCACACTATAACAAGGCGGAGTGCCGGGTTCAACGCCAAAGGGATATCATGACTCGCGACATGCATGTAACCGTCCGGGATGCAGACGCCGGCCAGGCGGTGTGGACCTTTCTGGCCGCTCGATTCAGTTACCACGATGCAGCGGGGTGGCGTCGATTGATCCTGGAGGGACGTGTGACGCTGAACGGAGCCTCCTTGGATGCGGAGCGGCGGATTTCGGCAGGCGATCAGCTCCGGTTTGACGCGTCGGGCATTCCCGAGCCTCCGGTGGATGACGCCTTCAGCGTGATTTCGGATGACGCGTGCCTGATGGTCGTCAATAAATCCGGCAACCTGCCGTGTCATCCCGGAGGACGCTACTTTAACCACACGCTCTGGGCGTTGCTGAAGACGCGATACGGGCTCGACCGTCCGGTGTTTGTCAACCGGCTGGACCGTGAAACATCCGGGCTCGTGCTGGTCGCGAAGACACGGGACGCCGCCGCCGGCCTCTGGCGGCAGTTTTATGGCCGGCAAGTGGATAAGAGCTATGTGGTTTTTGTGGAAGGATTTTTCCCTGACCGGCTGGAGGCATCGGGCTGGCTGTGTCCGGATCACGGTTCGGTCATCCGCAAGAAACGTCGGTTCCTGCCGTCAACAACAGCGCCTTCACAACCTGAGCTGGGGGCTGAGTGGGCGGAGACCGTGCTCGAACGTGTGGCGCGCGGTGCGGGATTCAGCGCGGTTGCCGCATTTCCGCGCACAGGGCGCTTGCACCAGATCCGGGCGACCCTGTGCTCGCTGGGGTATCCGGTGGTCGGCGACAAGGTGTACGGCGTGGACGAGACGCTCTTTCTGCGTTTTTGTGCGGATGCGCTTACGGCGGATGACCATGCACGGTTGCGGTTGCCGCGGCAGGCGCTGCATGCCACGTGCCTGCGCTTGTGCCATCCCGGCAGCGGCGCCCGGATGGATGTCCGCGCGCCGCTGCCGGAAGACATGAACGGGTTGTTCGGTACGGACGAGCGGGGCTGGCCCGGACTTTCGTTTGACGGCGAGGCCGGACATCTTCTACCCTAATGGCTCGCAGTCTGGCGACTTGACCTTATTGGATGCCAGGCGGGCAGTAATGAAAGGGGTACGAATGAGGACGAGTCGGAGTGTCGGTCGTTTGGCATGGGGGTGCGTGGTGCTGGCGGTTCAGGCCGCTTGTGCGAACGAGACCGTTGATCTCGCGGGCATCTGGTCGGTGCGGCAGACCGACAGTGCGCAGCCTGCCGTGCCGCTGAATGTACCCGGTGACGTGCACAGCGCCCTGCTGGCTGCGGGCTGCATCCCTGATCCGTATTTTGGTGCCAATGAAGCGGACGTGCAGTGGGTGGGGCAGAAGGCGTGGCTGGCGGAACGGTCGTTCGACGTGCCGGCCGCATTGCTGGCACAGCGTTCGGTAATCTTGCGTCTGGAGCATGTGGATACCTTCTGCGAACTCGCGATCAACGGTCGGAAGATCGGCGAGACCGGAAACCGTTTCCGCCGATATGATTTCGAGGTCAAATCACTGCTGCGGCCGGGACGCAACACGATCACCGCGCTGTTTCACAGCGCGGAGCAGATCACGGAGGAGCGCGGCGACGCGCTCAGCTATCCAATCCCGATGGTGGACAACGGACGGGTGCCGCACATCAACCTGATCCGCAAGCCCGCCTGCCACGGCGGATGGGACTGGGGCATCGCGCTGATGGCTACCGGGTTCGCGGGTCCCGTGAAGCTGTTGGGCAGCGATCTGGCGCGCATCGATTATGTCTATTGCGATCAGGCCCATCGTCCCGGCGTCTGCGAAGTGACGGTCACGGCAGAGGTGGTGTCGCCCGAAGGCGGCGACAGCACCCTGACGGTCGCGCTCGGCGAGGCACGCGTGGCTCGACCGGTGACGCTGAAGCCGGGCATGAATCGCCTCGCGGCGACGGTGATGGTCGAGCGGCCGAAGCTGTGGTGGCCGAGCGGCGCGGGCGGACAGCATCTCTATGACCTCACGGTGACGGTCGGCGCGGACACCTTCACGCGGCGGTTGGGGTTGCGGACAATCGAGGTGGTCAACCAGCCTGATCCCGGCGACACGTCTGCACGTCCCGGCATGAGTATGACGTTCCGAGTAAACGGGGAGAATCTCTTCTGCAAGGGGGCGAACTGGATCCCCTGTGACGGTCTGCCGGAGCGTCAGACACCTGAGCGCTACCGCGACCTGTTGACGTCGGCGCGCGACGCGAACATGAACATGATCCGTCTGTGGGGCGGCGGCCAATTCGAGAATGACGCCTTTTACGAGCTTTGCGACGAGCTGGGCTTGATGGTCTGGCACGACTTCATGTTTTCGTGCGCGCTGTATCCCTCTGACCGCGCGTTTCTGGAGGAGGTGCGCGCGGAATTGTCCCATCAGTTGCGCCGGTTGCGCGATCACGCCAGCATCGCGCTCTGGTGCGGCGATAACGAGTGCATCGGCGCGCTCACCTGGTTTGAGGCGAGCCGCAAGAACCGCGACCGCTATCTGATCAACTACGACCGTCTCAGCCGCGTGCTGGCCGAGACGGTGGAGGCGTATGATCCCGTCCGCACCTTCTGGCCCTCTTCGCCCTGCGCGGGTCCCGGAGATTTCGGGGATGCGTGGCACGATGACAACCGCGGCGACATGCACAACTGGACGGTGTGGCACGAGAACAAGGATTTCTCCGCGTACTACACCTATAAGCCGCGTTTCTGCTCGGAGTTCGGCTATCAATCTTTTTCTTCGCCGGAAGTGGCGAAGACCTTTGTCGCGCCGGGCCAAATGAATCCGACGGCGCCGGATTTTGAACATCACCAGAAAAACCGCGGCGGCAATGCCCGCATGCTGGAGACCATGGCGCGTTACTTCCGCTTCCCGGAGGGTTTTGATAACGTCCTGTATCTCTCGCAGGTGCAGCAGGCGCTGGCGATCAAGACGGCTGTCGAGGCTTGGCGCCGGTTGCAGCCGCGCTGCATGGGCACGCTCTACTGGCAGCTCAACGACAACTGGCCGGTGGCTTCCTGGTCAAGCGTCGAATACGGCGGCAAGTGGAAACACCTGCACTATCACGCCCGGCGCTTTTACGCGCCGTTGGCCGTGATGACCATTCCGGTTGATCAAGGCACAAACCTGGAGTTCTGGGCCGTCAACGATTTCGCCGAGCCGGTCGCGGCCGAGGCGTCAGTCGAGGTGTGGGGCTTCGACGGGAAACGGCTTGACGCAGTGGCGCTGCCGGCTGAATTGGCTCCGCGTTCTGCCAAACTGCTCGGCAAATATCCGCTGGCGCGTTTTGGCGATGACGCGGAGCGGACCGACCGGTTCCTCGAGGTGGTAATGCGCGGCGAGGCCGCGGGCCGCGCGGTGACGCACAGAAACGAGTGGTTCTTCCACGCCTATAAGCGCCATGCCCTGGGGGACGCTCGGGTGGATGCGATCCCGGCCGACCGGCAGGGCCGATGGACGGTCACGCTGACGACCGACAAGCCGGCTTTTTTTGTCTGGGTTGACGTGGAGGGGATTCGCGGGGAGTTCAGCGACAACAGTTTCGCGCTCTTTCCTGGGCGCCCGATCACCCTGACGTTTACGCCCAAAGGTGCCGGCGTGTCGTTCGACGATTTTTCGCGGGCGCTGACCGTCAAGCACCTGCGCCAGACGTATGCGGGGGATTAATGCCATGCGGGGCGTCATTATCACGACGGCCGATGGCGTCATTCAATTCGTGAATCCGGGATTTGAGGTGTCGGCTGGCCTGTCGCGCGAGGCGGTTGTCGGGCAAAGCGTTGACATGCTCAAAGACCAAGCGCCTGATCAGGCGCTGTACCAGAATCTTTGGCACACGATTGCCGTCGGCAAGCAATGGCGCGGACGATTTAAAAGCAAACGGGCCGACGGCTCTTGTCGGATTTCGGAAGCGTCCATTGCGCCTGTTCGCGATACGGGCGGGCGCATTGTCAATTATGTTTCGGTCGAACGCGATATCACGGAGCATGTGGCGGTATCCGAGCAGTTGATGCGCGTTCAGAAAATGGAATCGGTGGGCAGGCTTGCGGGTGGGGTTGCCCACGATTTCAACAATCTGTTACAAGTCATCTTGGGGCACGCCGAGCTGGCACAGGAAGAACTTGGCACGGAGCACCCGGTCTGTGCGGACTTGCGTATGATCCGGTAGGCGGCCGACCGTTCAAAGGTGCTGACTCGGCAGCTCCTGACCTTCGCTCGCCAACAGCCGGCAACCCCCGCAGTGGTGGATTTAAACGAACTGGTGGGCGGCATGATGCCGATGGTGCGGAAGCTGCTCGGAGCGTCGATTGAGTTGATTTGGGAGCCTGGGGAAAACGTGTGACCTGTCAAGATTGACCCGGTCCAGATGCAGCAACTCATGATCAACCGGCTAGTCTCTTCAGGCAAGCGACCACGGACCGCGCATCGCGCGCGTCAACAGCCGGTTCGCCATCTCGTCGCCGTCAAAGCGCTCATTGACCGGGTCCCACTTCAGCTTGCGCTGGAGTTGCATCACGATGTTGCCGATGTTGCAGAGGTTGGTGGTCTTGTGGCCGACCGCCAGATCCGACACCGGGCGCTCGCGCGTCTTGACGCACTCGATCCAGTTGCCGAAGTGGTCGCGACTTTTGTAGAGGCGGACCTCGTCGTCGCCGATCTTCTCGGTGAGGATGCCCGCAGGATCGGACCGCAATTTGCTGCGCGAAACATCCAGCGTGCCTTTGTCGCCATGAAAGATGATGTTGCCGTCGTAGACGCCGTCCGTGCGGGTGCGCATGCGCATCGTCACGCCGCTGGCGTAGGCATAGCGCACGTCCACGCGCGTGGGCGCGGTGAACAGTCCGCTGCCGGGATAAACGCCGTGTCCGTCCACCTCGACCGGCCCGGACTCATCCATGCCCAGCGCCCACTGCGCGATATCAAGATAGTGCGCGCCCCAGTTGGTGGTCTGTCCGCCCGCATAGTCGAGGATGTAGCGGAACTGGTAATGGGTGCGCTGCGACGTGTACGGCGCATAGGGCGCGGGCCCCAGCCAGAAATCATAATCAAGACCGGCTGGGACGGGTTCGGGCTTCCACGTCGCGCCGACATAACGGTTGTTTGCGGGAATCAGCACATCGATGTGCCGGACCGTGCCGAGGCGTCCGTTGCGGATCAGTTCCGCCGCGCGGTGAAAGCCCTCGGACGAGCGCTGCATCGTACCGGTCTGGCCCACGCGCCGGTGCTTGCGCAGCTCCTCGACCAGCACCTGTCCTTCCCGGATCGTCAGCGTCAGCGGCTTCTCCACAAAGACATCCTTGCCGTGGCGGATAGCATCGATCGCCGGGATCGCATGCCAACTGTCCGGCGTGGCCACGGTGACCAGATCCACGTCCGGAGCGCGCGTGACCTCGCGGAAATCGCCGGTCATGCGGCAGTCGGCACGACCGTATTTCTTGTTGATCATCTGCGCCGCGCGCTTTTGATGAAAGGCATCGACATCGGCCACGGCCACAATCCGCACGGTCTCGCGCCCGAGCATCTGCGTGATATGCGAAAGCCCCATCCCGCCCACGCCCACGCAGGCTACGGTCAGCACCTTAGACGGCGCATTTTGTCCCAGCACCGAGGCCGGAATGATTGTCGGGAACGCGGCGACCGCTCCGGCCGCCACGCCCGCCTGCTTGATGAAACCACGTCTGGACACGCTCATGCTTCTCTCCTCGAAAATGGGTTTGATGGCTGAATCGTCAACGACCGAGCCGGTTTCACCGCGCCCGGGTCCGCGCCGCAACCGCGCCGGCACAACCGTCCGCTTCACGTCCCTTGAGGACACCGGCCGCCGCGCGCAGCGCCGCCGTCGCCTCGTCGCCCGGCACCTGCTCGATGGCCATGCGCGTCAGGAAAGCAACCACTTCGTTGCCACTCGCCAGCTTTTCCTTCAGGGCGGCCACGCTTTTCGGCGAGGCGATCAGCGCCAGCAGGCGGCAGATAAAGCCGTATCCCGCTTCGGTGCAGGCCGGATCGGCCGCGCACTTCAGCAGCTTGTCCTCGAAACCCGGATACTGCGACGGATCGGCATCCAAAATCACACGCTCGACCGTCGAGACCATGGTGCGGTCATCGCCGTACCCGAGCGTGCCGATCACCTTCCACGGATCGGCCGTCTCATTGAAACTCTTATAGCGCGCGTCCGCCGCCTGCCCGGCCAGCGGATCGCTCGCGGCGCGCTTTCCGTCAGACACAGTGGTTTTGTCACTCATCCGCTTTCCTCCTTCGTCCGTAACCCGGCTTGAAAAAATCGTCTTTACCTTATCACATCCGCACATGACGCTCCCAGATCGTTTTCTCGGCTCTTTCCATTTGTTTTTCTGAGCCGGCACCAGGCCGGACATCCCCGCAAGGCGCGATCCTGAACGTGCCCGCCCGCACACTTGACACGCCGTGGCATTTTTTCCATAGTACGCCCCCTCATGGAACACGAGATCGCGCGGCGACGGACATTCGCCATCATTTCGCACCCGGACGCGGGCAAGACCACCTTGACCGAAAAATTTCTGCTTTACGGGGGTGCGGTTCAACTGGCGGGATCCGTCACGGCGCGCAAGGCGCAAAGCGCCACCACGTCAGACTGGATGGAACTGGAGAAACAGCGAGGCATCTCGGTCAGCTCCACGGTCCTTCAGTTCGAGTACCGCGACTTTTGCATCAACCTGCTCGACACGCCCGGCCACCGGGATTTCTCCGAAGACACCTACCGCGTGCTCATGGCCGTTGACGCCGTGGTCATGGTCATCGACGCCGCCAAGGGCATCGAGAGCCAGACCCTCAAGCTCTTCGAAATGTGCCGGCTGCGGGGCATTCCGATCTTCACCTTTGTCAACAAGTTCGACCGCCCGGCGCGCGATCCGCTCGCCATCATCGACGAGCTCGAGCAGACGCTCCAGATCCACGTCTGCGCCATGAACTGGCCGCTGGGCGACGGCCCCGAATTCCGCGGCGTCTATGACCGGCAGCGGCGCCAGGCGCATTTTTTCGAACGCACGCCAGGCGGCGCCTACCGTTCGCCCGTCGCCGTGCATGACGTCAGCGACACGCAGGTTCGCGAACGTCTCTCGCAAACGACCTATGCCGCGCTGCTGGAGCAGCTTGAGATGCTCGACGCGGCCGGCGAGCGGCTCGATCCGGCACTGGTTGCGTCCGGCGACATGACGCCGGTCTTTTTCGGCAGCGCGATCAACAATTTTGGCGTGCACCTGCTGCTCGATGCCTTTCTGGACTATGCCCCTCCGCCCCGCCCGCGCCGCTCCAGCAAAGGCCTGATCGCGCCCCGGCACCCGGCTTTTTCCGGTTTCATTTTCAAGATCCAGTCGAACATGGATCCGAAGCACCGCGACCAGATCGCCTTTTTGCGCGTCTGTTCCGGCGTCTTCACGCGCGACATGAAAGTCTTCCATCCGCGTTCCGGCAAGTCGCTGCGGCTCGCCAGTTCGCACCGCGTGTTCGGACGCGACCGCGAGACCGTGGACACCGCCTATCCCGGCGACGTGATCGGTCTGGTTGGACACGGCGTGTTCGGCATCGGAGACACGCTGTCGGAAGAGGAGGGCTTGACCTTTGACCCGCTGCCGCAGTTCCCGCCCGAATGTTTCGCCCTGCTGCACAATCCGGCCAGCTCCGCGTACAAGCGGTTCCGGACCGGGCTGGAACACCTGCTGCAGGAGGGCGCGGTTCAGGCCTTTGCGCTCGCGGACTCGGTGCAGAATGTCCCCCTCCTCGGCGCGGTCGGCGTCTTGCAGTTCGATGTGCTCCAATACCGTCTGGAAAGTGAATACGGCGCGGCGTCGCGCCTCGAACCCATGCCTTGGCGCATCATCCGCTGGGTCAACCCCGAGGATGTCGGCCACGCGGCCATCCGCGAACGCAAACTGCCGACCGGATGCCGCCTCGCAACGGATTCCGCAGGCCGGACCGCCGCGCTCTTCACGTCCGACTGGGAATTGAACTACTTCTCCGAAAAGAACCCGGACGTGCGCCTGTCCCGGCTGCCTGCCGTCATCCGTCGAGACAGCGCCGACAGCGACGCATGACCACACGCTCCATCACGTTCATGCGCCACCTCCTGATTGAATGACCGCCACCTCTTCTTGTGGATAAAGAGGTCAAAGATCTCATTCCCGTCTGACACAGAGCCTGATAGAATGGGGATAAAGAGGAGGGGAGTATAATGAAGCCAGAATTGAAAATCATTGTCATCGGCGGCGTAGCCGCCGGGCCGAAAGTCGCGTCGCGTGTCATCCGCATGACCCCTCAGGCCGACGTCACAGTCATCGAGCAAGGGCATCTGCTTTCATATGCGGGCTGCGGGCTTCCTTACTACGTCTCGGGCGTGGTCAAGGAGCAGAGGGAGCTGATGAGCACGCCGGTCGGCGTGGTGCGCGACCCTGTTTTCTTCGGCAAAGTCAAAAACGTGAAGGTCCGCAACGCGACCGTGGCGCTGCGCATCGACCGCGCAAAGAAGCGTGTCGGCGTGGCTCCGGCCGGCGGCACCGAGCCGACCGAATGGCTCGCCTACGACAAACTGGTGCTCTGCACCGGCGCGCGGCCGGTCAAGCCGCCGCTGCCCGGCGTGGACAAGCTCGGCGTGTACACCCTGCACGAGGTGGAAGACGCCGAAGGGATCAAGGCGGCGCTCGCCGAAACGCGGGCCAAAGACGTTGTGGTTGTCGGCGGCGGCCTGATCGGCGTGGAGATGACCGAGGCGCTGGCCGAGCACGGCTGCCGCGTGACCGTCGTTGAAAAACTGGACCAGATCCTCACGATGCTCGACGCGCACATGGCGCGCCTCGTCGAAAAGCACATGGAGGCCAAGGGCGTGCGCGTGATGACCGGCTCCGGCGTGGAGGCGATCCTCGGCAGGCCGGGCGACGACCGCCGCGTGGGCGCGGTGCAGACCACGGCCGGCACCCTGCCCGCCGATATGGTGATCCTCTCGATCGGCGTGCGCCCCAACACCGATCTGGCGCGCGACGCCGGCCTGGCGATCTGCGAGCGCACGCGCGCCATCGCCGTCAACCGCCACATGCAAACCTCCGACCCCGACATTTACGCGGCAGGCGACTGCGTGGCGGTCAACCACCTGATGACCGGCCAACCCGCCTTCATCCCGCTGGGATCGACCGCCAACAAGCAGGGGCGCGTGGCCGCCAACCATATCTGCGGCATCGCGGATGAATTCCCCGGCGTGCTGGGCAGCGCGGTCTGCAAGGTCTTCGATTTCTGCGTGGCGTGCACCGGCCTGACCGAGCGCGAGGCACGCGCGGCCGGCTACGATGTCGCCGTGACGCTCACCCCCGCCCCGGACAAGGCGCACTTCATGCCGGATGCGCGGCTGCTGATCCTGAAGCTGATCGCCGACCGCGCGACGCGCCGGCTGCTCGGCGCGCAGGCAGTCGGCCCCGGCGCGGGCGACAAGCGGATCGACGTCGCCGCGATGGCGCTCACCGCCGGCATGACGGTCGACCAGCTCGCGCACGCCGACCTCTGCTACGCACCGCCCTTTTCTCCTGCGGTGGACAATATCCTGACTGCGGCGGATGTGATGCGCAACAAGCTGGACGGCATGCTCAAGGGCGTTTCTGCTGCCGAGTTGCATGCCGAGCTGCGTTCAGAAAATCCCCCGGCCCTGCTTGACGTGCGTACCCCGGACGAGTTCAAGACCATGCGCCTGCCCGGTTCGCTCTTCATCCCGCTCGGCGCGCTACGCGCACGGCTAAACGAGGTGCCGCGCGACCGTCCGGTAGTCGCGTTCTGCAAGATCTCGCTGCGCGGCTACGAGGCCGCGCGCATTTTGTGCGGCGCCGGTTACTCCGACGTCCGCGTGCTCGACGGCGGCTTGGTCACATGGCCCTACGATCTGGAGAAATAACGGGCTGACGATGGGACAACACATACCGGAGGAGGCTCCGAAGATGATGCGAAAAATGATGGCTTTCTGCGTCAGGCGTCCTGCCGCCGTGACGTGGCTGATGGCCGGCTCGACAGTGGCCATGCTGCTGCTTGCGGCGTTGCCCACCGTCGCGCCCTCGGTCTTCCCTTTCCTGCACGGCGCGAAAATCGATACCGACCCGGAGAACATGCTCTCCCCCGAGGAGCACGTGCGCGTTTTTCACAATGCGAAGAAAAAGGAGTTCGCGCTCTCCGACATGCTGGTCGTGGGCGTGGTCAACACCCGCGCGCCCGACTATGTTTTCAATCCCGCCACGTTGCGCGACGTTCACACGCTGACCGAATACGCCAAGACCTTGCACGGCGCGGCGATCGGCAAGCCGGAAGATCCCCAGGCCGGGGTCATCGAGATCGACATCATCGCGCCGTCCACGGTGGATAATGTCGAGCAGGGCGGACTCGGCAGCGTCAGCTTCGAGTGGCTGATGCCCGAGCCGCCCGCCACCCCGGAGGCTGCGCGCGCGGTGCGCGACAAGGCCATGAACCTGCCCTTCATGAAAGGCACGCTCGTCTCGGAAGACGGTCAAGCGCTGGCCCTCTACATTCCGCTCACCGACAAGCACCTCTCGTACGCGGTCGCCCGTCGGCTCAGAGATAAGATCGCGACCTTCGTCTCCGGCGACGACTACCACATCACCGGATTGCCGGTGGCCGAGGACACGTTCGGCGTGGAGATGTTCAAGCAGATGGCGATCTCTGCGCCAACCGCCATGCTGATCATCTTCCTGCTGCTGCTGCTTTTTTTCCGCAAGCTGGCCCTGATCATCGCGCCACTGATCGTCGCGGTCGTGAGCTGCATCGTAACCATGGCGCTGCTGGTCGCCACAGGCCACACGATCCACATCATGAGCAGCATGATCCCGATCTTCATCATGCCGATCGCCGTGCTGGACGCGATCCACATCCTCTCTGAATTCTTCGACCGCTACCAGGAGAGCAAAGACCGCGCGACAGCCATCCGACATGTCATGGATACCCTGTTCACGCCCATGCTGTACACCAGCCTCACCACGGCGGTCGGATTCCTCTCGCTGGCCCTGACCCCGATCCCGCCGGTACAGGTCTTCGGCATCTTCATCGCCATCGGCGTGATGGTGGCGTGGATATGGACCATCACCTTTATCCCCGCTTCAGTGATGTTCATCAAGCCGGAGGCGCTGGAGAATTTCGGCCTCACTGAGCACAACGCCGAAGCGGAGTCGCACTCGCTCATGACCCGCGTGCTGCGCCGTGTGGGACACGGCACCTTCCGCTCTGCCAAGCCGATTCTGGCCGGCACGCTGCTGTTGATCCTGCTCGCCGTCTGGGGCATCAGCCGTATCGTCATCAACGACAACCCGGTCAAATGGTTCAAGCCGGCCCATCCAATCCGCGTGGCCGACAAGGTGCTCAACGACCATTTCGGCGGCACCTACATGGGTTACCTCGCGCTGCGTCCGGCCGCGCAACTGCCTGTGCCGCCTCACATGAGCGCCGCGTTCGCCGAGCCGATGCGGCGCCGCCTGATCGGACTGAAGGCCGAAGGCGTGAACGGCGCGGAAACGATCTTCGCCGCGCTCAAAGGCAAAGCTGAGGCGCTGGACCGGAGCGCGGCGGACCGCGATGCTTTCTTCAATCAGCTTCAGACTTTCGTCGCGCAGCAGACCGAAGCCGCACCGGACGCGTTGTTTGATGCCTGGGACGCCGCCGGCCTCTTTGTCAGTGCGCAAGCGCAGAGCGGTCAGACATTCAAGGACCCCGCCGCGCTGCGCTGGATAGCCGCCTTGCAAGATCACCTGCTGACCGTGCGCAGCCCCGACGGCCGGCTGCTCGTGGGCAAGAGCAACTCGATCGCCGACCTCGTGCGCACCGTCTATCGTGAACTCATGGCGGGCAAGCCCGAGTACTACCGCATCCCCGACACCCGCGAAGGTGTCGCGCAAACGGTCATGCAGTACGAAAGCTCGCACCGCCCGCATGACCTCGCGCACTTCGTGCGCACCGACACGTGGCGCGACGCCAGCCTCTGGGTCCAGCAGAAGAGCGGCGACAACCGCGACATGAAGGTGATCGTCGCGGCGGTCGAGGCCTACATGGCGGACAACCCGCCGCCGCTGGGTATCGAAGCCGAGTGGTTCGGCCTCACCTACATCAATGTGATTTGGCAGGCCAAGATGGTCAACGGCATGCTGATCTCCTTCCTCGGCAGTTTCGCTGCGGTCTGGTTCATGATGATCATCCTCTTCCGCTCGGCGCTCTGGGGGTTCCTCTCCATGTTGCCGCTGACCGTGACGATCGGCCTGATCTACGGCCTGATCGGTATCGTGGGCAAGGATTACGACATGCCGGTGGCGGTGCTCTCTGCGCTGAGTCTCGGCATGGCCGTGGACTACGCGATCCATTTCATCTCGCGCGCGAAAGAGATGCAGGCCCGCTACGGATCATGGCAGGCGGCGTCCGGCCCGATGTTCGGCGAGCCGGCGCGCGCCATTACCCGCAACGTTATCGTCATCGGCATGGGTTTCCTGCCGCTTCTGGCCGCACCGCTGGTCCCTTACAAAACGGTCGGGACCTTTATCGCCGCGATTCTTCTCTTCGCGGGCGTCACCACGCTCTTCCTGCTGCCCGCGCTGATCCGCCTGCTGGAGAGCCGCCTCTTCCCGAAAGACGGCGCGGCCTTCATGTGCCGCTGTGGCACCTGCTTCTTCGCAGCGGCCGCCGGCGTGCTGACCGTGGCGCTCAACGTCCAGCTCTTCGCCGATGTCGCTTGGACTACGGTGTCTTACGCGAGCCTGGCCTGCATCGCCCTGGTCGCGCTCCTCTGCGTCCTCAACGGCCGGCGCAAAGCTTGCCTTATGAAACCGTCCAACCTGTCTGACCCGTCCGACCTGTCTGACAAAACAAAGGAGACCCCATGACGCGCACCGTAACCGCCCTGCTCGCCCTGTCCGCCGGTTTCGCGCTGGCGCAAGGCGCCCCCTCTGTCGACGAGATTGTCGCCAAGGCTAACCGCGCCGCCCATTATCAGGGCCGCAGCGGACGCGCCAAAGTCTCGATGGTGATCGTGGACGCGCAGGGACGCCAGCGCACGCGCGAGTTCACGATCCTGCGGCTCGACCTCGAACCCGCGGGCGACACCACCGACACCTTCACCGGCGACCAGAAGATGTACGTCTATTTCGAACGTCCCGCGGACGTGCACAAGACCGCCTACCTGGTCCACAAGCGTGTGGGCAAGGATGACGACCGCTGGCTCTACCTGCCCGGCCTCAACCTGGTCAAGCGCATCGCGGCCTCCGACAAACGCACCAGCTTCGTGGGTTCCGACTTTTTCTACGAGGATGTCTCGGGGCGCAACCCCGACGATGACAACCACGAGCTGGCCGAGACCACCGACACCTACTACGTCCTGAAGAACACGCCCAAAGATCCCAAGAGCGTGGAGTTCGCCTCCTACAAGATCTGGGTGCACAAAAGCAGCTTCATCCCGGTCAAAGTCGAATACTACGACGCGACGGGCCAGAAGATCCGCGAGGGCCAGGCGCTCGAGGTGCAGCAGATTCAGGATTTTCCGACGGTCACCAAGTCCTCGATGAAAGACCTGCGCTCCGGCAGCAGCACGACCATCTCCTACGTCAAGGTCGAGTACAACATCGGCCTGGAGGAAGACCTTTTCACCGAACGCTACCTGCGTAACCCGCCCCGCGCGAAACTGCGGTGACCCAGGGAGGAACATGAGCGGCTTTGTGAGATATGTGACCGGATCTCTGTGTGTCATGCTTGTAGGGTCGGCCTCAATGGCGCAAGAACCCGCCCTGCCTGCCGGTCTCGCGCCGGCCGTGCCTGCCAGCCCGGAACCCGCCCTGCCCGCTGGATTGGACACGCCCAAGCCGAGGGAACCCGTGTTGCCCGCAGGTTTGGACGCGCCGGCCGCCCTGTCCGAACCGGTTCTGCCGGCAGGCCTCGGTGCGCCTGACGCGGAGCCCCGGCTCGCGGCCCCGCGCGAGCGCCTTCTGCCCGCAGGCGTGAGCGGCTTCTGGGAAGTGCGCGGCGGCGCGCGTTTGCAAGACGACCCTTATGAAAAGGCCGCCTCTCTCGGCGAGACGCGCATGCAGATGCAGCTCGACCGCGCAAGCGAACGCGCGGCGCTCAAGGTGGTCGGCGATTTCATTTACGACCCCGTGCTCAATGAGCACGACATCGATCTGGAGGACGGCGACGGTTGGCTCGATCTGCGCCAGGCGAATCTGCTTCTGCGCCCCGCCGACTTCCTGGATCTGAAACTCGGCCGCCAGGTCAACACTTGGGGCACGGGCGACATGCTCTTCATCAACGACCTCTTCCCGAAAGACTGGAACTCCTATTTCATCGGGCGCGACGACGAATACCTGAAGGCACCCTCCGATTCGCTCAAGGCCTCGCTCTTCAGCGACTGGGCCAATCTCGACCTGATCTACTCGCCGCGCTTCGACAGCGACCGCTTCATCGACGGACGCCGCATCTCCTACTGGAACGGCGCTCTCGGCCGCCGCGCGGGCCGCGACGCCCCGGTCCATGCCGACAAGCCGGACGACACCTTCCGCGACGACGAGTGGGCGGCGCGCCTTTACCGCACCCTTGGCTCTTACGAAATCGCGGCCTACGCCTATGACGGATTCTGGAAAAGCCCCGCCGGCAGCGACCCGCAGAGCGGCCGCGCGGCCTTCCCGCGCCTGCAGGCCTTCGGCGCCAGCGGGCGCGGTCCCTTCGCCAAGGGCATCCTGAGCCTAGAGACCGGTTGGTATCGTTCAGCCGACGACCTCGCCGGCGACGACCCCTTCATCCGCAACAGCGAGTTGCGCTACCTGATCGGCTACGAGCAGGAGTTGGCGCACGACCTCACCGGCGGCATCCAGTATTACGTCGAGCAGATGCTGGATCACGACGCCTACCTGCGCACCCTGCCCGATGGCCTGCGCGCGGCAGATGAAATCCGGCAGGTCGTCACGCTGCGTCTGACCAAGCTGCTGCTGAGCCAGAACCTTCAGCTCGGCGTTTTTCTCTACCTCTCGCCCACTGATCACGACGCCTACCTGCGCCCCAAAGCCAGTTACAAGATCGACGACCACTGGATCGTAGAACTCGGCGGCAATCTCTTCTTCGGCGAGGATGACCACACTTTTTTCGGCCAGTTTGAGCGTAACAACAATCTCTACGCCAGCCTGCGCTACGGATTCTGACCGTTCTCCTGCATCAGCTCTCCCAGCCGCGTGGCGGCCTCCAGCCACGTCCGGCTGTCGCCTTGGCCGGTCAGCGCGACGACGTAGGCCGGCTGGCGCAGCGCGTAACGCTCGCCCGGCGCGACCGTTACCGCTTCTGTCAGTTCCAGCCGTGCGTCTGGATGCTGCCCGCCCTGCGGGTTGAGCCAGAAATAGACGCCCATACCCGCGTTCATCGGCGCGACCGCACCGAAAAACCGACCGCTCTCTGCCTCCATCCAGCAGCCCGAAGGCGGCACGCCCCACAGATTGGGCGGCAGCTTTTCCGGCGTCTTGCGGAACTCGTTGTAGAGGCGGAAATAGAAGCCCTTCACCTGCAACGGGCGCGCTCCCGTGTTGCTCGCGCTGACCGCCTCCGCGACAAACCACGGCACGCCCGGCGGCAGATAGAGCCGGTGCGTGACTGCCATGCGGTCGTCGCCGTGCGATCCCTCGCCAGTGATGTCGATCACGGCGATGCCCTCTTCGACCCGGCCTTCCACCGCACGCACGGTGTGGATGTCGGTCCAGCAGGACTGTCCGCCCGCATCAAGCGTCAGCAGCATGGCCGTGTAGTTGCCGAGCGATGTCTCGCTGCCGTCCAGCGTCACGCGCTCCACCATCCGCCGACCTCCCACGCGGCCGCTCAGCATGATGCGCCCGTTCGTCGCGCGAAACGCATCGCCCTCGCGCGTGAACGCCGCCGGTGTCTCACCGGCGCGGCCACGGCGCGCCACCTGCAGCGGCGGCTGCGGCGGCGTGCGCGTAACCGCCTTGGGTGCGGGCACGGGGCGGAAGCGCCATGCCGCCGCCTCGCGGTGCAGCGCCTCGAACATGGCGGTAATCAGCGGATGAGGCACGCCCTCCTCGGTCACGAGCCCGTAATTGGAATCCTCCGGGAACGGCGTGCTGATGCCCAGCGCGGGCTGGTCCACCCACATGAAATAATCATAGCCCAGCAGGAACGGCTGGCTCAGCATCGTGCGCGCGAAGAGGCTTGTCGCCTGCGTGCGCTCGGCCTGCGTGCGGAAACGCTGCCCCGCGCCGTGCACGCTCGGCACGCCGGCATCGAGCGCGGGGAACGACCACTCGGTGATCAGCATCGGCCGCCGGACGTAGTCGTAAAACCGTTGAAAATGCTCGGGCACCGGCTCGCCCCCCTGGCCCAGATGCGTGTAGACGCGTCCTTCATCGAGATCCGCCATCGGGTAGACGTTGAAGGTCACGACATCGCAGAACGTGCCTGACACCTTCCACACCTCCGGGTGCGCGCCGCCCGTGCCGGCGAAGCGCGCGCCCAGCACCAGATGGTTCGGATCGACCGCGCGAATCGCGCGCGCCGTGACGGAGAAATAGCGCTCGGCCGTGTGCACCAGAAACGCCAGCTTCGCCGCGCGCGCCTCATCGGTCGCGTGAGCCAGCCGCTCAACGCCAAGCAGCTCGTCAAAGTTTTTCACCTGCGTGCCGAACGCCGCGTTGAAGGCCGCGATCTTTCCTCCGAAACGCGCGGACATCAAGGCTGTCAACGCGCGCTTGGCCGTGTGCTCGGAACTTTTTTTCATCACGGCGTCAAAGAGACCGGTGTCCGGCGCGCCTCGTCCCCACCACGCCAGCTCGTTATCGATGAAATAGCCGAACAGCCAGGGATCGTCGCGGTTCGGCAGACAGCGGGTCCGCGCCACATACCGGCAGTAGGCCTCGAAATCCGGATGAAAGACATTCGGGAAGGCCGAGCACGGCCGCCGTTCATTCGGCGTGATCTCGTACTCGTCGCCCAGCGTCGCCAGATGCGAACCGATGTTAAGAAACTCGGTGTGCACCAGCCCGCGGTGTTTGAGCCCCGGCGAACAACCCGCTCCGAGCATATTGAAGCCCCACTGTTTCAGGCGGCCCAGCGTCTCGCGCTCCCACTCGGCCGGATCGGCATACTTCTCTTTGTTTTTACGGCCATAGGGCGCATAGCCCAGCTTCTCGCACCAATGGCCATGAAAGGAAACGTGATCCACGCCCAGCAGCACCAGACCGCGCCCCAGCGGGTCGACCGTCCACCAGCGTCCATCCGGCTTCTTGACCACACGGAAAAAGCCGGTCGCCTCATCCCGCACGTCCGACACGCCTTTCGCCACGTCAAACGCCGGCACGCGCCGTTGCGACGCGGCCTGTTCCGTCGCGGGTCGTGACCACGCCGCGCGCACGGCGCTGTAGGCCCCGGTGATGCCTGCCACGCGCAGCGCGGGGCGTCCGGATCGGACTGCGTCCGCCGTGAAGGCAAAGCGCCGGCGCAGGATCAATCGTCCGTCCGGCGCGAGGATCGTGCCGGTGACCCCATCCGCATCCATGCTGAGCGTCAAACGGTGCGGCTGCCCGAACGTCCACGGCACCGCCGGCACCTCGTTGATCTCCATCTTCAGGTTGTGCTGCGCCAGCCACTCGCCGTCGCGCATCTCGCACAGCTCCACCATCGGACGCAAGCCGTTTTCCGGCGGCATCTGCACCAGTGCCAGATGCCAGAAATTGTCGGGGTCCGCGACGATCGCCACGGCGGCGACATCCCAGCCGAGGCTCTGCGCCTTTTGCGGCGTGAAGAGCGCCTCAACCGTGACATGGGCGGCGAGCGGCGCCGCCTCGTACACGGCGATGCCGTGTCCGTTGGTGGTAGCGCACTCGACCTGTTCCGGCCGGAAACGCCACACCAGCGGATTCCCGAACCAGCCTTCGCCGCCGGTCGGCAGCGCCGTCAGCTCCGCGCCGGCCGCCGTTATGGCCCCCGCCAGCAAAACCACCCCCACTCCGCATATCTGTCTCATCGTGTTTCCCCCTTCTGTCCTATTCCTTGAACGTTGAGCGTTACCCGCCGATTATTCGCGGCGCAGCCGCATCACCCTTGCTTTTCATGTTCTTCGGACAGGCCGCGAAACAGCGTCCGCACGCGATGCAGCGCTCGCGGTCAGCCGCGTGCAGCGCACGGCGCTGCAGGCGCGTCATGCCCAGCAGGCGCAGCGCCATGATCACGCCCACGAACGCGCCCGCCCACGCGCAGCCTTTCCTGAAACGCGCAACCGTCACGGCGGCCTCGGCCGCCGCCTGCTCCGGCGTGCGTCCCGTCCGCTTGAACGCCTCGATCTCGGGTTGCAGCTCCATCTCGGCCTCAGGCGTTCGCGCCAGCCGCTCCGCAACGATCACGGCCGGATGCGCACGCGCCGCCTCCGCCCCGGCCAGCCAGCCAGCGGCGGCGCACCCCGCCACAACCAAGGGCACCAGCGCCAGCATCAGGACGAAACGCCGGAAGAGCCCGCGCCGAGCCGCGTCGCTGGGTGTCGCGCGCGGGGCCACGATGGCGTCGACCGGGCAGGTCCCCACGCACAGCCGGCAGTTGATACATTCGCGCGCGGTGATGTCGAACGGGCGCCATGCGAGGCGCGAACACCACTCCAGCAGCACCCCGTACGGACAGAAGTACCGGCAGTAGGGCCGCGCTACCGTCATGCCCACCAGCAGCACGGCCATGCCGGTCAGAAACATCGGCGTCGGCGCGCTGCGCCGGAAGAGACCGACAAACGGGTCGGTGCGACAGATCAGGTAGCCGGCGCCGTTGACCGCGTAGACCAGCCCGACCGCAAGAACGGCGGGCGGCACCAGCCGCAGCACGGCATCCACGGTGCGCGGCACGCGCTGCGGTTTGATGATGAACAGTTCCTGGATCGCACCCAGCGGACACACCGCGCCGCAGAAGACACGTCCGAACAGCAGCGCCGCCAGCAGCGGCAAAGCGAAAAGCGCCGCCACGGTCCACGGCAGTCCGCCGCCCGACCACGCCGCCACCGCGACATTTTGAACCGCGCCGACCGGGCAGATGCACCCCTGCCTGACAAACCCGAACCAGGTCAGACAGACCACAGAAAAGATCAGCAGCCAGCGGCGCGAGCGCACCCGGCGCACCAGCCACGCCGTCATCGCCAGCGCGAACGCCAGAATCAGCACATCCGCCCAGGCGGGGAGCAGCACTGCAAAGGGCGGGTGCACCGCCTGCGGCACGGCATGCCCCGAGTCGAACTGGGGCTGCGGGAAACGCGACGCCGCGGCCGTGACAACAGGAACCCACACAGCGGCTGACATGGTTAGAGTCTCTCTTTCAGCAAATAGGGATGGGCGGCAGGCACACGGGAGATGGCCTGCGCGGGACAGACCTCCGCAATGCGGCAGGTGTTGCAGTTGACACACCGGTCATGGCGGATCTGAAGATAGAGCGATCCATTGCCGAAATTGGTGCAGCCCTTGACGCAAAGTCCGCATCCCGTGCAGAGCGGCTCATCGATGTGATACTCGAAATAAGGATCTTCGATGAAGGTGCGGATGATCGCGCCGGTCGGGCAGATCTGGTTCTCAGCCGCCTCGTCGAGGCGAGCGGCATCGGACCTGAAATACCCGAAGCAGAGCTTGCAGTACCCACACATCGCATAGCCGTGCACGCATTTGACGGCCGAAGGATGCATCACGCACTCGGTCTCGCAGCGACCGCACTGAATGCATCTGCGCGGATCGATCTGCCACACCGTGCGGTCCGCGGCCGGCCGCTGCGCCGCTTTGGCTGCGAACGCCGCCACCGCCGCGCCCGCACCGGCGCGCAGCAGCCACGCCAGCGCATGCCGCCGCGTCGTCTCCTGTTCCCGTTCGAGCATGCCCCCCTCCTCCCGCGTTGTCCGCATTGGCGATCCACCTTCGCCCACAAGAATACCCGCTCTTCTCCGCGCGCGTCAACCTTCACCGCGTTTCAGTCGTCATCGCGGCCTTAATCGGCGGGTGGCCGGAAAGCAGCGTCAAGCGCAAGCCTAAAATCCACTTGTCATGATAAGTGGATTTGTGTCCGGCCCGGCGGGGAGCGGGAACGCAGGACGCGGTTTGACGCGCCCGGCGGAATCACCCACGCATTCCCCGGCAATGGGCAACCACCCGAAGTTCGGCGTCCAGCACGTCATCAAGCCGTTCGCACACGTCTTCAGCCAGCACGCGCATCACTCTGAATCCGTATTCCTGCATGCGCAGGTCTTTGGCCCGGTCCCGACGGTACGCCTCGCAGTCGCCGAGATGCTGCGCGCCGTCCAACTCGATGACCAGGCGCAGGCGTGCCGCGCAGAGATCCACCTCCATCTCGTCTCCCCCCTGCCACGGGATCGGCAGGCGCGCGTTGAGCGCAAACAGACTGCTGGTCGCCTCCAGCGTCTCCAACCGTCTGAAAAGGAAAGCCTCCGTCGCGCTGCGCGCCCTCGCGGCACCCCGCGCATCGTCGGGAATCGCCCGCCAGGCGGCATGCACGAACAGATCGGCCAGCGGGGCGTCCACGCCATCGCGGCACAGGCGCCGCACGCTGGACGCATAGGTCTCCTGCCACGTCGGCTCTACCGGCACCGCGATCTCCGCCGGCCAGCCGGGCGTCGCGCTGAGCGGCAGCACGAGCCGGTAGCCGATCGCTTCATAACCGCGGCAGCGCCTGTCAAACATCCGTGCCAGCATCGGCACATGGAGATCCGCGTAATCGATCACCCGCACCTCATGCTTGCCGTCGTGACGGCGGTGAAGCCGTCCGGCATACTGGGCGATCCGTCCGCGCCATGAAATCGGCATGGCCAGCAGCAGGGTGTCGAGGCGCGCGTCATCGAAGCCCTCGCCCAAATACGAACCGGTGGCGAGCAGCACGCGCGCCTCTGAATCCGGAATGGCGGCGAGCCGCTCTTGCAGCGCGGCCACCTGCCGCCGCCCGAGCCCGCCGCAGAGCACCACGACATGACGGACCCGCTCTTTCAGCGCCTCGGCGAAAAACGCGAGATGTTCGCGGCGCTCGGTCAGCACCACCGGCGAACGCCCCTCCGCCACCGCCCGAACCACATCTTCCAGAATCAGGCGATTCCGACCCGCGTCCACGCAGAGTTCATCGCACACCGCATGGAAGGCCAGCGCCCCGTTCTGCTCCATCAGACTGACCGAAGCGTGAAAACACGTGGGCCGCACCTGCACAATATGCGCAAAGGGCTCGACGCGCGACAACTGGCGGCAGTGAACCCGGTGCCTCACCGGTCCGCACTGCATGAAAATGATGGGCTGGTGGCCGTCCTTGCGGACGGGTGTCGCGGAGAGGCCGACCACGTAACGCGCTTTCGCCTTGCTGACCACACGCTCGAATGTGGGCGCCGATACCGCGTGACATTCATCGACGATCACCTGTCCGTATGTGGCAATGCGGTCATCCACGGCGTCTTTCCGGCCGACACTCTGCATCAACGCGACATCCAGACGTCCGGTCCACGTCCGGCGTCCGCCGCCGATCCTGCCGATCTCTTTTTCAGGCAGGTCCAGAAACAGCGCGAGACGGGCCACCCATTGTGCTTGCAGATGCTGCCGGTTCACCAGCACCAGCGTATTCACGCGCCGCTGAGCGATCAGCCAAGCCGCCAGGACTGTTTTCCCGAACGCCGTGCCGGCGGACAACACCCCGGTGTCGTGCGCCAGCAGCGCCTTGCTCGCCGGCACTTGCTCCGGCCGCAGTTCACCGTGAAAAGAGACCTCCAGCGGGCACCCCGGTTCACGCCGGTCATGCACATTCAGCCGGGCACCTTGCGCGTCGCTCCACGCGCGCAGAGCGTCGAAACACCCGCGCGGCAACGCCAGCATGCCGGGCGTTTCTTCGGCGCAAGCGATAACGCGCGGTTTGCCGTATGTCGAAAGCCGCATTCTTTGCGCCCGATAGAACTCGGGATTCTGAAAGGCGGCCAGCTTGCGGATACTGCTCAGCGCGCTCGCGGTCAAGCCGCGTCTGTCAAGATACAGCCGATCACTGAACACCACACGGATCTCCGCCGGCATGGGCGCCGGGGCGTCCGCGTGTTCCGGCTGCGGCGCCACATACCGTTCCCACAGCCGTTCCGCCTCATCCTCGTCTTGGCTCACCGGCAGCGCGGCCACGATGCGCTGACATTGGTGGGCGACCGCCACGCGGGCCTCGATCTCGGCACGACGGAACCGCTTCACACGGCTGAGGACAGCCCACGGATCCGCGTACGGCTCGCCCTCGCCGTCAACAAACAGGCTGTTGCCCCGGGCTCTCGCCTGCTTTTGCAGCGGCAGTGCGATCAAATTCCCGAAGCCGCCCTTGGGCATCGTATCCTGATTCGGGAAGAGACGGTCATACGAATCAAGCCCCACCTCCGGCCGGCGGTCCAACGTTTCCGTGAGCAGCCATGACGCGAAGTCGCGCGCGAGACGGGCCGGCACCGGCTCCGCAAAAAACCACCAGACATGCGCGCCGTTCCCGGAACGTGACCGCTCCACCAGACACGGCACGCCGAGGGCCGCGCAGGTCTCGGCCAGCGCTCGGACATCCTCGCGCCAGGCGGCTTTATCAAAATCCGCCGCCACCCACCAGCAGTGCTCGTCCGTCAGCAGCGGATACAGGCCCATGACAAACGGCCGCCCCCGCTCGTCGATCCCCGAGAGATGCGCGCGCACCACAGCGTCGGTCACAGGCAGGAACCGTCGGTGCCCGCACTGGGCGCAACGGACCTTGGGTTTTTCACAAAGTCCGCGCACCCATTCATGCGCGCAGGCGGGCTGGTATCCGGAACGTCCCGACAGCGCGCTTTCAAAGCGGTACGCATACACATCCTCACGGCCGCGGAACAACGACCGGAACAGGGCGACCTTGGCCTCGGGCGGCGACGCCCCGGTCACCGGCAGAGCGCTTGTGTTTTGCTGATTCATGGCCATCTCGTATGCTTGCGCGAGATTCCATTGTATCATCAATTCGGCCTTGCGGTGTTATTGAGCCTACCTCGCGAAAGGAGTGACCCTCAATTAACGTTCAAGATGGTAGTCACCCTTAAAAATCGGGTCAAGCGCCTACTTATTTGTGCAGTGAATTGTGATCATCTGCAGACGGTCGCGAGAGGAAGGTTGGGCACCCTGATCACCACGCTGTCGGCTGCAAAACTAACGGCCGTTTCGCATGCGGTCCGTTTCGCGCTCAATCTGTAGGAAATCACGGCCAGAGCGAGAGCTGCCCGTACACCTTGACCAGTTTGATCTGCGCGCGGTCATGTCCCGCGCAGGTGAATTCGACACGGGTAGCGCCGGCGCGGAGCAGCGGCACCTTGTGCGCCAGACGCCCCTCGGCCAGCACCGCACGCTTCGCGTCCAGGACCCGCCACGACCGGCGGTCGCGGCAGATCAGGCGCTCGCCGGCTTTGAGCGTCACGGGAAAACGCACCGCCTGCCCGCCAATGCTCAGTTGCGGTTCGGACATTGCGCCGCACAGCTCGATCTCCAGCGCGGCGCGCTCGCCGGGCCGTACAGCCACGTCCCACCCGGCGCGCCCGATATCGTTCGACGCCAGCGCCACGCGCGGCATCTCGTACTCGCGCGCCAAATGCGTCCAGTCGACCGCACGCCGCGGCCGCCGCGTCCCGAACGGCGCACCGAAGGTCGTTACCGAGACCTCGGCGCGGCCGCCGTCGCAGGCCAGCGCGTTGGATCCCGTCCGCACGTCCGGCCGCGCGTCCGCCGCGCACACCGCGCGCACCAACGGATCGCCCCGCGCGCTGTAATGCGTGAAGATCCCGTCAGGCTCCAGTTCGGCGAACTCGCCGGAGGCCAGCGTGAACGGCACCGTCAAGCGCTGGCCGTTGACGGTCAGCGCCGGACGCTCCAGCTTGACCGGCAGCACCGGCAGCGCCTGCACCGGGCTCACCGTCACGTCCACGCAGCCGCGCGGCGGCACCGCGTTGAGGTAGAGGCTGACCTGCGCGATATGCGCCATGTCCAGATTCGTGCGGAACAGCGCGTGCGAGCCGGTGCCCCTGTAGGGCCAGACAAACTCGTCCATACGTGCGGTGTCGCGCTCGCGCGCCAACAGCGCCACATAGCGCCAGCCGGTGAAATCGAGCGTGACGTAGTGATCCGACAGCGCACCCATGAATTCGCGCGGGCATCCGAGCTGGAGGTTGAGCAGCGCGCCCGAGCCGTCGCCCTTGACCCACAGGCCGAAGGCCCCGGTGCCGCCGAGGTTGCGGTAGGGCGCGGGGAAGGCCAGCGTCGCGCGCGCCCAAGCTCCGGTCGATGTCGCACCGCTGTTTTCCGCGCGCAGCCGCAGGTTGCGCGGTCCGCCGCGCGTGTCGTCGGTCACCTCCGACACGCCGAGCCGCACGGCAGACGAGGCCGTGGCGGTCTTGAGAGATGCAAATTCATCGGCGCGCACCAGCGGCTTGGCGCCGGGCGCATCGGCCGGCGCGGCGGCGTAGAGCGCCTCCACGCGCACGCAGAGCGGCTGCCGCGCGGCGGCATTCAAAACCTGCCACGCGGCGGAACCGTCATTCGGTCCGGTGACGCGCTGCGTATGCATCGCGGCCGGCGTAAAGCGCCACGCGCCGTCGGCGTCCTGCCGCAGGCGGAACTCGGCGCCGGGGCCGGCGAGGCGCGCCACGGTGGCATCGTCGAAGTACCGCGCCAAGCGCAGGTGTTCGTACCAGCCCAGCAGCGTAAACTGGCGCTCCAAATGAACCGGCAGCGGCGCGTGATTGACATTGACCCCCTGAATGGACATCGCGGCGTCAAGCGCCAGATTCTTGCAGGCGAAATACTCCATCTCGTCCAGATGGTGACCGCGCGCATACGGCGCCGCCATGCGCGGCGCCCACCATCCCATCTGCGGCCCGAGCAGATCGGTGTTGCGATACCGCTCGCACACCTTGACATGGTCGTCCTGAAAGCGCTTCGCCGCCCAGACCGGATGATCCCAGGTACCCAGCCGCGAATGGAACCACCAGTTGTGTGCGCCATAACAGCTCGCCTCGATCACCGGGTCGCCGTCCAGACGGCGCATGATGTTGTGGCGCATGGCATCGATCCCGTACCGGCTCATCATGCCTTCGGAACCGTCGAAGTAGAGCTGGTCCAGCTTGCAGGTGTTGAACACGCGCGCGATGCACGCGGAGAGTTCGTCGGCCAGCGGCGAATCGGGCTGCGGGTAGAATGAAATATACCGTTGCTGAAGATAGTCGGCCTGCGTACCTGCGGCATGGGCGGCGGGCCGCGTCTTGAAGGCTCCGCGCGTGCAGGCTTTGAAGGCGTACGGCGGTTCGCGCGCGAGTTCGGCATACTGGATGATCTCGCTGCCGATGCGGATCGCATTGCCGTTGCCGGAGTAGGTGAACACCGTGTCGTGGCGCGCCGAGGGTGGCTCGTTGACGTACAGCACGGTATCGGTCGGCGAAAGCGCGCGGGCCAGCGTGTAGCTGTCGAAGGGGATCAGATGCGGACTCGCCTCCGGTGTGATCCACGGGTCGCGCGGATCGATGCACGCGGTCAGGGTGTGGATGCCGACGCGCAGTCCGGCGTCGTGGATGCGGGCGGCCGCGTCCTGCATGTCAGGCAGGCCGCGCGGGAAATAGTTGGTGCGCACCGCATAGTGGCCGAGCGTCTGCCACCAGCCGTGCAGGTGGATCGTCGAGAAGCCGCCGCGCCGCGCGATCTCGATCCAGTCGTCGGTCGCGGCGTGCGCGAGGTCGGCAAAGAGATAGGAGCCGCGCACGGACTCAGCCTCCAGCGCCCAGGGTCCGCCGCTGCGCGAGAACGGCACGCCCGCGTACACGGCCATCTCCCGCAGCATCGCCGGCATCCGCTCCTTGGGGCCGGCGGCGAGTCCGGCGCGCCAGCCGGTGAGCCCGTGCTTCGCGGTGGTGGAGACCTGAAGCGCGTCGCCCCGGATCTCGGTCTCGACCGGCAGCTCGTAGCCGCGCAGGCAGACGGCGTCAGTGTCGTCCGAAAGCATGTTGGCCATACCGCCGCGATGAACGGCGGGCGCGGCCGGCAGCTCGCAGAAGGTCAGCGCGACCGCGTTCGAGAGCGTCAGCGCGCGCACCTTGAAGGTTAGGAAATCGCGGCGGGCGTCGACCTCCAGCTCGGCATCGCCCAGGCTGCGCGGGAAGGAGAAGGTGAGCCGGTTGCCCTGCACGACGACGCGACGCGCCACCAGCCGGCGGCCGTCCGCCAGCCGCGCGCTCACCAGCGGCGCGGGGCGCGCGAGCAGTTCGCGGCCCGACGCCCGGTTGCGCAAGGAGACCGCCTGCCCGGCGGCGTCGATCGCCAGCTCGGCATATCGGGTGCGAAAGCGGGCCGCCGGCGACTCCGTAGTCGCCATTTCGTCAACCAGCGCATATGCGGCGCTGGACCGGCCCGCCTGCGATGCGAGCGACGCCACCTCCACGCCGGAGAGGGCGCGCCCATAGATGCGTAGATCATCGATCAGGCCGTGGTGAGAGACCGCCCCGTGCCAGCCGCCCAGGCGCAGCGCATCGGCCTCGACCGGATAGGGCCAGGTCGTGCTGCTGACAGGCTTGCCGTTCACGTAGGCGACGAGATGCGGCAGCGCGAAGGTCACGCAGAGATGCGTCCACGTCCGCTGCGGCAACGGACCGACCAGATGCGCGCCGGTCTCAGTCCATTGCGGTCCCGTGCCACCGGCGCGCGCGCCGGGCCGACCGAGCCGGAACGAGCAGGCGGTGTCGGAGACAAAGAGCATCAGGCCGCCCGGGCTCCAGGTGTGCGAGGTCAGCAGGTTCGGATAGCGGCGCGGCGCGGGATCTTCCCACGTGGCCCAGACCGAAAGGGTGAATTGCGTGGCGCCGTTGAGTCCCGGCACGGCCGGCAACTCGGCGAAAGCGTTGGTGCCGCTGAAATGGAGAGCGGTTCCGAACGCGCCGGTTGCCCAGCGGAGCTGCGAAAGGTCGGCTTCCAAAATGTTGTTCGAGCGGTCGGCGGCAAAGGTGCCGCGCCCTTCGTCAAACGGCATCCAGAGCAGCAGCGACGGATCCACCGGCTCCGCGGCTTGCCCCCATCCGACGAGCCATCCGTACAGCAGCGCCGCAACAAAACAATTACGCATATTCCCCCCTCTTCAAGTGCTAGTGTGCCCATTGTGAGGAGAACGCGCGGAGGATGCAAGCAGAAGTTGCGGGCAGAAGAAGTTGCGGGCCACAGCGGTTGTGGAATATGTCCCAACTTGATGCGGGCCTTCTGGCAAGAGAGCGCCTGCCCCGTCCAGCGTTCTCATTTTTGCGACGCGAAAATGAGAAAATCTGGTGCAGCAAAGGCCTGCACCAGATTCTTCCTGTTGTTTCCTGTTAAACGTAAGCCGTTATTCGGTTGGCTCGGCAGGCGTCTCAAGCACAACCGGGAAAGAGCGCTTGAGATTGTAGGAACGGAAGGCGGGCGTGTTGTCGCGAATCAGATACGCGCCCATACCAACAGGCAGATCGGCAAAGGCTTCAGCCCGCGCCGGCACCAAGACTCCCGAATATTGAACCCGGCTTTGATAATGTGCCGGTTTCCCTTTGCGATCATAGTCGAAATAGACATTGAACGCGCCTTTGAACACACCCGTGCGAGCGGAGCCCGAAATCTTGACAAGCGCCGCATTAGGCCCTGAATAGTCATACGCCCCGTCGACAAGCGTCGGCCGCACGCCAGCGGGAATACTCAGGCCGCCCGATGCCGCTGTCACTTCAAGCGCCACGGGAATCGCGGCCGCCACAAACTCGCCGGAGCTGGAACCCGAGGTATAGGTCACGCCGACCGGCGCATCCGCGCTGAACAGGTAATTCGACGCGATCGCATCCAAAGAACTGAAGTACCCTCCGCACGCGTCCAACAGCATTTCGAATCCATCGGCGCCGTTTTTCACGTTCTTCGATTTGCCGTTGCTCTTGCGTCCGGCATACTCCCACCGCAGATACCAGCCCAAATCACGATCCGTCTGAATCAACGTCGTCTCGCCAGCACGCAGCCAAAGCAACCCGCCAAACCACCCCTTTTTCCGCAACGACTTGAAGACCGGCACGCAAACGACGTACGTGCCGTTGGACTCCGTTCCGCTCTCCGCCACCCCCTCTTGGACCGCGGTCTGTTGAGCAAAGCAAATGACCTTGCTCGACAGACTCACACTGGTACCGTCGGCCAGCTTACCGGCGATCTTGGCGCTGCCGCGACTCCCCACCGTCATCGTCAGATAACCGATCCCCTGCGGCGCGGCCTCAGCCGCTCCCGTTGAATGCGAGCCCGCCACCGGCAGGGCCACCGTATAATACCCTTTGATCGCCTCGATCGCGGCGAGCGCCTGCGGCGCATTCGTGGAGGCCGTCCCCGCGTAAACGTTTCGCGCCCCGTCGATCAACAACGGCTCTTCGAGCGTGCCGCCTTCGAGCGTCCCCCAGATGCGGCTCTCATCGACAGACAGTGTCAAAAGAGCCTTGTTCCGCCCTTTTCCCGCTTGCCGCGGCGCGTCGTTCTGGATACGCTCTGTCTCGGAATCATGCGAGACATGAAAAGCGGGGAGGTGCGATGAAGGGTTTAAACGGGTGGTGGACAGGGTGCGGGATCGGGATGGCCGTGGCGGTGCTGGCTGCCACCGCGTTCAGCGGCGAACCGTTGTCGGTCCGGGTCGCGACGACGCCGGGCGGACCGCAGATCCACGTGAACGGTGCGCCCGTGCCGCCGCGATTCTTCTGGGGTTCGGAGAACAGCGGACGCATTCGGGCCGGCACCGCCTGGACGGCATGCCAGTTCGATGTCACGCCTGAACTGGACGCGCCCGGCAATGCCACCCTTCACTTCCGCTTCGACGACACCGCAGGCGATGTCTGGCTCAAAGAATTAAGAATCGTCGACACGGCAACCGGCGCCGACGTGCTGCCACCGGGCAGCTTCACCTCGGAGGCGTCGTTCAAACGCTGCTGGAACGCCTGGCCCCACGGTGACGAAAACACCGTGGGCACGCTGGCGTTCGCAGACGGCGCGTTGCGCGTGACGCTCCGCGCACCTGCTGACGGCGTTAAGCCGCCGGACTTTCACCTGCACAGCCAACGCTTGACCCTCGTTAAGGCCCGCACCTACAGGTGTTCCTTCACGCTGAAAGCCGCGCCGGAGCAAAGCGTGCTGCCTTGCGTGTACCGTGTCGACAACGGACACCATTCGCGCATCGGCGGACCGCTCGGCTCGTTCTACACGCAGATCGCGCTGGCGCGCGACGCCGGCGTCCATCTGGTCTCATTCTCGGCCCCGGCCTGCTGGGCACCGCCGGAACAGGCGCAGGTCTGGTCGCCGCTCGACGCCCTCTGCCGCCGCATCATCGCGGTCAACCCCGCCGTCCTGCTGGTGCCCCGCGTCAGCGCCAACGCCCCCGGCTGGTGGCTGGAACGCCATCCCGACGCGCGCATGGTCTACGACGGCAAGGACCCGTACCCGGTCTCATGCGTGTCAGACCGCGCTTACCGCGCCGCCGTCTGCGCGCATCTGGAAAAACTGACGCGGCACCTGCGTGAAGCCTTTCCCGGCCATTTTGCAGGCGTGCATCCCTGCGGGCAAAACACCGGCGAATGGTTTTATTATGACTCCTGGGAACGTCCGCTTAGCGGCTACGATGCCGCAACACGCGCCGCCTTCCGCGCCTGGCTCGCGGCGCGCGGCGTCCCCGACGCGGCAACAGCCGAGCCGCCGCCGCACGCGGCGCGGCGGGCGCACCCCCACGGCCTGCTGCGCGATCCCGCGCGCGAGCGCCGCCTGATCGACTTCACCCTGTTTCAGCAGGAGGAGATGGCCGACCACGTGCTCGCCCTCGCGGCCGCCTGCCGCCGCGGCTCCGGCGGGCAGGCGCTGACGCTTTTCTTTTACGGATACGGCTTCGAATTCGCGCCGCTGGGCAACGGCGCGCCGACCAGTGGCCATTACGCGCTGGAGAAGGTCCTGCGGCGCGGCGCGGCGGACATCGACATCCTCTGCTCGCCGATCTCCTATACCGACCGCCGATGGCTGGGCACCGCGCCGGCGATGAGCGCCGCCGAGAGTGTGATGCGCAGCGGCATCCTGTGGCTCAACGAGGATGACTCGCGCACGTATCTTGATCCGCGTAAACAGGAGCATGTGCAGGAAGGCGGGCTCGTCAATTTGCAGCAGACTCAGCAGGTGATGCTGCGCAACACCGCGCAGGCCGCGCTGCGCGGCTTCGGCACCTGGTGGATGGATCTGCCCGGGCAGGGCTGGTTCAACGATGCGGCCATCTGGCGCGAGATCGTGCGGCTGCGGCCGGTCGACGCGGCCATGTGCCGCCGGCCGCAGCCGTTCACGCCGGAGATCGCCGCGATCATCGACGAGGCGAGTATGTGCCACCTCACCGGCGGCTCGGCGGCGGCGGCACGTCCGCTGATCTACGAAGGTCGTGCCGCACTCGGCCGCAGCGGCGCGCCGTACGGTCAGTATCTGCTGGCGGACGCGCTCGCCGGCAAGGTGCCGGCGCGCCTGCTGGTCTACCTGTCCGCCTGGCGTCTGGACGACGCGCAGCGGCAGGCGCTCGCGGCGCAGCGCCGCCGCGGTCTCTGGACGACGCTCGCCGGCTGGTTCGGCGCAAGGGCTCCGGTGCGCGTCTGGTGCTGGGCGCCGGGATATCTGCGACCGGAGCGCGCCGACCTCGGCGGCATCGCGGAGGTGACCGGGTTCGCGGCGCACCCGGCGGATGCGGCGACCGCGCAGGCGACCCCCACCGCGCTCGGGCGGCGGCACGGTTTGACGCAGGCGTGGGGGCCGGCCGTCAAGATCGCGCCGCTGTTCACGGTCGAGGCGGCGGACGAGGAGGTCTGGGCCACCTATGCCGACGGTTCACCCGCCGTGGCGGTGCGCCGCGCCGGCAACGGTCACGACGTGTTCATCGGTGTCCCGCAGCTCACGCCGGAGCTGGTGCATGCGCTCGCGCGACTGGCGGGCGTCCACTGCACCACCGTGCCGGGTCCGGCGCTGTGGGCGGCGAACGGCCACCTCGCCATCCAAGCCCACACCAACGGCGCGGTGCGCATCGACACCGGGCGGCGCGCGCACGTCACCGATGCGCTGGACGGCACCGCGCTCGGCCAAGGACCGGTGATCACGCTCGACATGCAGCCGGGCGAGGTCCGCGTGCTGCGCGTTGAACGTTGAGCGTTGAGCCTTTCTTTGCTACAGTTCCGGCATGTTGTCATTGTTTAGTCCTGTTCGGCTGAGCCGCCCAAGCCGGCGGCGCATCCGCGCAGATCTCCCACAAACCTTCAACCCCCTTTTTTGACATAATGAGCGCAACCCTCCTTGACGGAAAGCAACTTGCGGCCGACATGCGCGCGGACATCGCACGCCAAGTCGCCGACCTCAAAGCCAGCCGCGGCGTTACGCCCGGATTGGGCGTGATCTTAATCGGTGCCGACCCGGCCTCCACCTCGTATGTCACTGCCAAAGAACGCGCCTGCGAAGAGGCCGGCATGTTTTCACTGGACGTGCGCGTACCGGCCGAGACCACGCAGGAGGAGGCGCTGGCCCTGGTGCGCCGCATGAACGATGATCCGCGCGTCCACGGCATTCTGGTGCAGCTCCCGCTGCCGCGCCACATCAACGAGGCCGCAGTGATCAACGCGATCGCACCGGAAAAAGATGTGGACGGATTCACGCCGGTGAACGTCGGCCGCATGATGATCGGCGAATCCTGCTTCCTGCCCTGCACGCCGCACGGCATCATCCAGATGCTGCTGCAGGCCGGCGTGCAGGTCTCCGGACGGCATGCGGTCGTGGTCGGGCGCAGCAACATCGTCGGCAAGCCGGTCGCGCATCTGCTGATGCGCAAGGCCGAGGGCGGCAACGCCACGGTCACGGTCTGCCACACCGGCACGCATGACCTCGCGGCCTTCACGCGGCAGGCGGACATCCTGGTGGTCGCGGCCGGACGTCCGGGCACAGTCACGGGAAGCATGATCAAGCCAGGCGCGGTCGTGGTCGACGTGGGGGTGAACCGCATTCCCGACGCCTCCAGAAAAAACGGTTTCCGTCTCGTCGGCGATGTCGATGCCGATTCGGCAAGCGAGGTCGCCTCGCTGCTCACCCCCGTGCCCGGCGGGGTGGGACCGATGACAATCACGATGCTGCTTGTCAACACGCTTGAGGCCGCTCGCCGCCTATGAAACTTCTTGGAGAGCCGCTCTTTGCCCGCGATGCAAAAGGGCAACTCGCCTCACGGATCGGCACGATCTTCGTGAAGTCGGACGGTCTGGTCACGCTGAAGGGTGTCCATGCGACGCAGCGTCTCGCCTGGATCAAGGAGCTGAACCGGGAGCGGCAGCAAGCAGGCTTGGCGCCGTTGAGCGATTTCGAAATTGACGAAGAAATGGCGAGTTCGGTGGACCTGCTTTTTGATGAGCGCACGGTTCTGATCCGCCCTGACCCCGACGCGATGGAGCTTGCGTTCGAAGCCGACGAGATGCTACAGAAGCTGGTCTCCAAAAGGTGCATCCGTTATCTCAACACGCACGACGCGCAGGTGCGCGACGCCCTGCGCGCGCACGGCGAGAACTGGCGCATGAGCCGCCTGCCGGTGTCTGTAGAAGAGATGCGCATCCTGATCTCCTCCTCACTCGCAGCCATCGAGACGCTGCCGATCTTCTACTACAACCGGTCCACCGGCACCCGGTTTCTCACGCTCGCCCAATTTGCCAATCTAGGGAACCAGCCGGATGACCTCTTCCGGCAGCAACTCGAAGAGATTGTGGAGTATGCCGCGCGACGGAACCGCTTCTGGTACCCGGAGATCGACATCTTTCCGACGGGTTGCGCGTTCACCCGACAGGCTTTCGAAGCTTTGAACGCCGCAAACCTGCCGATCAGTGCGTTGAGAGCCGCCTATCGAAAGCTGCTTGATACTTTTCGCGCGGCACTGCCCGCAGAGCTGCGCGACGAGTCTGACGCTAATATCGAGTGGCGTAACCGGATGTGCTCGGCGCTGACCCAACAGCCCAACGCCGTCGATGCCGAAGAGTTGATTCAGGACATTTCGCCTGAGTTCTATCGTCAGATTGAATGGCTGCCCGGCTGCCGCATTGTGAAGGGCGAGCTGATTTTCGATCCGGTTTGTGATGAAAGCGACGTGTTCTCCGAAGATATTGACCTGAAGGCTCTCTGTGACCCGCGCGCCAAGGCGGTGATCTTCAATTACCTGCGCGAATACAACACGATCGAATACATCAACATCGGCCGCATCGGCCACTCTCTCTCGACGCGCGCCCCCGTGTCGCACCGGGCGCCGGTCTATATCGTGCAGGTTAAAGAGGCCGGCAAAACGAAACCGGATTTACGCATCCTGCGCTTTCAGAAGTGGGGCGTCAAAGAGCACCTCGACGACGGCAAGGACCTGCTGCGTGCGGTGATGGAAGCGATGGATTACACGGATTACATTCTCGATCGCCGCCTCGGCTGCCAGCAGCTCGGCATGAATCTGCCGCCGCGCCTCGCCACCGGGCGCATCGCCGAGACCTATAACGGCCATAACGAGGCCTACCGCGGCGCGCGTTTTTGGTCGGTCTATTTCGAACGTGCCTATGTCAGCGGCTGCGCCACCGACAAGATCATGTCCGCCCGTTACGCAGACACGGCGTTCAACTGCCGCCTGGCGCGCCTGCTGGGCGAGGCCGCCGCCGTCAACTGCATTGTGGGGCGCGCAAATCTTGAGCTTCAGGTGATGTTTGATGACGGTGACGAGGTGATCGTGCTGGACGCCGACGGCCTGCCCGAACATCTGATCATTTCCGACCACACCGGCTCGTTCACGCAGTATGACATTCGGCTTGAGCGTGACGCCGCAGCCTACGCGGGGCCGGTGAACCGCCGCGCCCGACACATGCCGAACGCCGATGCGTTCGCCGCGCTCTATCTCGAGGCGTTCCAGCAACGTTTCGAGCAGGTGCAGCAGGAGTACCGCCGGCGCAGAACCGCCTTCGACGCACTCTTCAAACATCGTCCTCTTGATCGAAAAGGAAGCATCGCCTACCGTTGGCAGTGCGTGCTGGCGCGGCTCGACACGACCGACGCCGCCGCGCTGTGCGCGGCCATCCGCTCCCACATGGAGGTGCCTGTTCCGTGAAACGCCTGCTGCTGTTTTCGGACGACCAGCTCTGGGTCAGGCACACGCCCGAAGGGCCGTCCTGCCTGTTCGACGCGGACCCTGCCGCCTTCGCCCTCACGGAGCCGCTCCCCGCTTACGCGGCTGAGGAGGTGTTCGCCGCCGAATCCGCAGAACCCCCTGCGCCCGGCGCGGAACGAGTCAGTCTGCGCGCGCTGTTTGACCTCGTCACACCGCAGCGTTATGCCCAGGCCGGCTTGGCGCGACAGCTCTTGCACTGGCGTCGTGCCCACCGTTTTTGCGGCGCCTGCGGCGCGCCGCTGCAGCGCCATGCCACCGAACGCGCGATGGTCTGCCCGGCCTGCGGCCACACCGCCTATCCGCGCATCAATCCGGTGGTGATCACGCTGGTCGCGCGCGGTGACCGGATTCTGCTGACCCGCAAAGCCGGGGGGCTGCTGCCGTTCTGGAGTCTGGTGGCCGGGTTTGTCGAGGCGCACGAAACCCTCGAACAGGCCGTGGCGCGCGAGATCGCGGAGGAGGTCGGCCTGCGCGTCACTAACATCCGGTATGCCGCAAGCCAGCCCTGGCCGTTTCCCAACAACCTGATGTTCGGCTTCACGGCGGAGTATGAAAGCGGCGAGATCACGCCCGACGGCGTCGAGATCGCCGAGGCCGGCTGGTTCGGCCGCGGCGACCTGCCGCCGCTCCCCTCACGCGTCAGCATCGCGCGCCGTCTGATCGACGCCTTTTTCACGCTGGCTTGAGGGGTTACCGGTCCGGGTACCGGCGCCGCAGCGCGTCACGCGTGCGGCTCGCCTTCTCCGGCTGCCCCATCGCGTCATACAGCGCCGCGAGGCGCTGGAGCGCCACAGGCCGCAGCGCCTCGCAGCCGAGCAGCACCTCCACGCTCAGGTAGGCGCGTTCCGCCTCTGCCCAGCGTTTGAGCGCCGCGTCGCAGTCGGCGATGGCCAGCGTCGCGCGTGCCCTTGCCTCAGGCTCATCGTCTGCCTCGGCCAGCTCCACATAGAGCGCCCGGGCCTCCTCGAAATCGCCGGTTTTGAACAGGCACTCGGCCCGCCGTGCACGCGCCTCTGCCGCGCGCGCATGCTGCGGTGCGCGCTCCAGCAGCCTGCGATAGGCCTCGGCGGCGCCGGCATAATCGCCGGTCCGGTAGGCGCAGGCGGCAACCACAAGATGCAGTTCGGGCACCTGGTCATGATCCGGATGCGCAGTCAGGAAGCGGTCTGCGGCCGTGTGCGCCTCCTCCCACCGCTCCGCGCGGAGCGCGGCAGTGATGGCGGCCAGTTCGGCAGTGATGGCGGCGCGCGCAGCCTGCCGTTCGCGGGCCTGCTGCGCCGCCATGACCGTCGCCAGGGCAGCCGTGCATGCCTCGCGCAAGGTGTTTGTCGGGTAGCGATCAATAAACGCGGCGAAGTGCGCATGCGCGCGGTCGAGTCGGTTGGCGCGCTGGGCGGCGTGGCCGCGCGCATAAAGGGCTCGCGGCGCGAGCGGTGAGTCGGGATAGCGCGCCAGCAACTCCGCGTATGCCGCATCGGCTTTGTCCCAGTCGCCAAGGCCGAACAACGCCTCGCCGCGCCCCAGCCAAGCCGCCGCCGCGAATGTGGCATTGGTCGACGCCGCGGCGCGCGCGAAACCGTCGGCCGCCTCCGCGAAACGGCGCGCCTGCAGGTGTGCGCGCGCGGCACGGTACGCCGCGTCCGCCGCCGGTTCGTCCGCCGCCAGCGGCGTGCCCGCTGACACGCCGCAAAGCAGGGCCGCGAGAGGTGCCGCACGAAAGATGCTCTTGTTCTGTATGTTCATCACGATTCCGTAAACACGTTGAAAATAATTCTGTGCGCGCCACGATCCCTGTGGTTAAAAGACCTGTCGTTTTTAGTGTTGAAGGGCATCGGCGCCGGCGCACGCCGAGCAGCGCCACGCACTGGGGGTGACGCCGAACTCTCGTTTGAACTGCATGGCGAAGTGCTGCGAGGTCGAAAAGCCCAGCGCCTGAGCGATGGCGGTGACCGGTTCGTCGCTGTCTCGCAGGCGCTGCTGCGCGGCGCGCAGACGGCACGCCAGCAAAAAGGTGTAAGGCGGCAGCCCCGTAAGCTGTTTGAAGCGGGTGTTCAGACGGCTTTCCGAGAGCGCGGCTTCACGTATCAGGTGGTCGGCCGGATAGTCGCGCTCCGGG
>Ga0116158_10000556_pt1 | contig 36618 bp, 36 predicted proteins | sample AD_UKC052_MetaG_FD_89883 | JGI IMG/M metagenome (GOLD analysis project Ga0116158, IMG submission 89883) | Active sludge microbial communities of municipal wastewater-treating anaerobic digesters from USA - AD_UKC052_MetaG | ecosystem: Engineered > Bioreactor > Anaerobic > Digestate | place: USA... | reverse complement strand
TACACCATTATCAGCTCCCAATGTTGTGCCTTGAGCAAAAATTTTACCGTCTTTTTCAGAATATTTTATAGAATCTTTTGTAAAATCGTGAATTGTACCCGGCGCAATTTGTGGCACCATATCAACATGTCCTTGTAATATTATGGCAGGACGTGATTCCATACCTATAGTTGCCGGCTTTCGTATAACAATATTTCCTGCACTATCTATACTTGAGTCAAAATTATTTGTTTTAGCAAATTGTTCAATATGCTTGATTATAGCACTGCAGTTTCCTGAGGGACGTGGTACCTTACATATCTCATCAAAGTATTTCCAAAACAAAGTTGTACTAGTCATCTTTATGTTGCAATTATAGTTCGCTCTCCCAAATAGCGAGCCAAAGTCTGTCTGTATTTATTCAATTCATTTTGCTTTTCAAGCAATTCATTTATCTTTTCATGATCATGTTCCGCATTAGCTTGTTTCAATGCTGCTATCAACTCATTACTTTGTTTCTCGAGTATTTTATTTTTGTATTCAAGAGTAATTCTAGGTATTATAAGTCTCAACCTTTCCTCTTCAGTTTCTGTTTTATTATATTTATCATGAATATTACTTCGTTCATATTTATCTTCAGATAAATAAAAAGCGTAATTTCTTACAGATTCATCAGGATGATTAATAAAATAATGGCGAAGATCGCCTTCTACCACAATCGCTTCTTGTAGAATGTGCTTATGTAAACCGTATTCCAATTTCATATTATCAGCAATTAAACTCTGATTAATATAATCAAGTACAGAAATCTGCTCAATTTTATTTTCGTCTACCTCTACCGGTATAAGATTTTTGCCGTATCTGATTATATATCTTATAAGATTTTGCTCTTGCATAAATGCAAAAGGCTTTTCTTGCTCTTTTTCAACTACAGCCTGTTTTATTTCATTTTGAGCAATAGTTTTTTGAATGCCTGATATTTTCTTTGCCAATACTTCAGCTAATACTGATTCACGCATTTCAAAACGATCTGCGCACTCTTTTATATATAAAGAACGTATTATTGTATCCGGTATAACAGATATGCTGGTTACAATATCGTTAATTAAATTGGCTTTTTTTATTGGATCTCCTGCAGCATCATCTAATAATAGTTGAGTTTTAAATCTGATAAAATCAGTTTGATGCTCTTTTATAAATGCATTAAATTCGCTTGAATCTCTACTTCTGGCAAAAGAGTCAGGATCTTCACCATCAGGAAGTAAAACCACTTTTACATTCATGCCTTCAGACAAAAGCATGTCTATTCCTCTAATTGATGCATGTATGCCTGCTGCATCACCATCATACAGAACTGTTATGTTTGAAGTAAATCTATGAATTAGTCTTATCTGACCGGGTGTTAATGATGTCCCTGAAGATGCAACCACGTTTTCAATTCCGGCTTGATGCATCGAAATAACATCAGTATAGCCCTCAACTAAAAAACAACGATCTTCTTTAACGATACTATTTTTTGCAAAAAATATTCCATATAGTTCGTTACTTTTATGATAGATTTCAGACTCCGGTGAGTTTACATACTTTGCTGCATTGTCTGTCTTTTTAAGTATACGACCACCAAATGCTACAATTTTTCCGGAAAGAGAATGTACAGGAAACATCACCCTACCCCTGAACCTATCAACTAAGCCACCGCGTTCAGATTCGGTACATAATCCTGTTTTTAGTAAAAACTGTTTGTTATAACCACTTTTAATTGCTTCTTTGCTCAAAGAATCGTATTTATCTAAACAAAATCCAAGTTGAAATTTCTTTATAATATCATCTCTAAAACCTCTTTCTTTGAAATACGATATCCCCAGAGCCCTTCCGTCTTCGTTTTCCCATAAGATTTTAGTAAAATAAGTTAAAGCGAACTGATTAATTGCAAACATACTCTCCCTGTCATTGCGATGCTCAATCTCTTCAGAAGACAACTCTTTTTCGATAATCTCTATATTGTATTTTCGAGCTAAATAACGTAAGGCATCTGCATAATCCAATTGCTCATGCAACATAATAAAATTAACAGGTGACCCGCCTTTTGAACATCCGAAACACTTGCAAATATTTTTTGCGGGAGATACTGTAAATGAAGGTGTTTTTTCATTATGGAAAGGGCATAGACCAATTAGATTAACACCTCGTTTTTTAAGTGTTACAAAGTCACCTACAACCTCCTCTATTTTGGCTGCAGTTAATATTCTATCTTTTGTAGCTTGATCTATCATAATAAAACAAAGATAAGATTTTTTTATGACCCTATAACAATAATTATTTTGTTAATCTACTGTTGTAATCTTTTGATTTCACCGGATTATCATTCAACAGATTTCAGATGAGTTCCACGTAATAAATCCTGCACGTCCATAGTTTTTTTACCTGCTAATTGTAAACGATGCACTTGTACATAGCCGTCAGAAGCAGTAAACTTCAAATATGTTTTATTGTCAGTTAATAAAACACCTGATGGTTCTGATATTTTTGTCTCTTCAACTGATACATCATAAATTTTAAGACTGAGAACCCTATCTTTCTCGTCTTTTACTTCTGTAAAAGCAGCAGGATAAGGAGATAAACCTCTAACAAAATTTTTAATCTCAATCACCGACTTACTCCAATCTATTCGGCAAGTATCTTTAAATATTTTAGGTGCCGGTTTTAAAACAATTGATTCATCTTGAGGTGTTAAAATATAATTTCCGGAGATTATAAGATCAACAGTTTCTGTTACTACTGATGCACCTAAGTACATTAATTTATCGTGTATATCTCCTACATTCTCATCATCTTCTATAGAGACCTTGCTTTGCATAATTATATTACCTGTATCAATCTCATGTTTTAAAAAAAATGTAGTTACACCGGTCTCTTTATCTCCATTTATTACTGCCCAATTAATTGGGGCAGCTCCCCTATATTGTGGTAATAGAGATGCGTGAAGATTAAACGTACCATATTTGGGCATATTCCAAACAACTTCAGGTAACATTCTAAAAGCTACAACAATTTGTAAATCTGCATTCCACTCGCGTAGAGATGTCAAAAAACCTTCATCTTTCAAGTTTTCAGGTTGCAATAATGGTAAATTTCTTTCAAGTGCAAACTTCTTAACTGCAGATTGTTGCAATTGATACCCTCGCCCTGCGGGTTTATCAGGCATTGTTACAACACCTACAACATTGTATGAGTCTTCAACCAATTTCTTTAATGGTTCAACTGCAAAATCAGGTGTACCCATGTACACTATACGCAATGTCTTTTTTTCCATTTCTGCTATTAAATGGGTAGAGACGTACCTTGGCACGTCTCTACTCGTATTTATTACAATTAAAGTTGATTATTTCTTTTCATTCAGAAGCTCTAATATCTCATTGGTGATATTATATGCTTTATTACCATATAGAATATTGTTACTACCGGTATTACTAAAAATAAAATGATATTTCTTGTCTTTGTTATAAACGGTAACTACAGAATCAAGTGTTTTGAATAATTTATCATTCATATTTTTTTGTTTTACAACAAGATCTTGGGCCAATTTGTTGTCAAGCTCTTGTAATTCGCGTTGCTTGCGAACCAAACGTTCTTGTTCGCTACGTGCGCGTTCTTCTGACAAAAATGCTCTGTTCTCTATTTTATTCTGAAAATCAACCATTTCAGCTTGTAAAGCATTAGCTTTTTGATTAACACTTGCACGAGAACGTTCTTCTTCTTGTAGTAACTCTTCGCTCATTGATTTATATAAATCATAATTGAGCAACAATGTATCAATATTTACGTATGCTATTGGTAAAACTTCACCTTCGGTTAAAGCCTGTTCTTTTGAATTCTCTTCTTTATTGATAAAGAATAATATAAACAAGACTACAACTGCAACGACTAATACGCCATTAATAATGTAAAGTACTAAATTTTTCATGCTTTTATTTGATTTGTTTTTTGTTTTCTAGCCTCTTTATCTTGTGTTTGCACGCAATGAATTCCTTTTTCTCTTAATGCAGCATTCGAATCTACATGAAGACCCGGAAATTTACCCTTCTGTGTAAAAAACACACGATACCCCATCAATAAAATTGCTGGTATCAAAATAACTAGAGACAACAAAAAGGCTTTAAGCATACATTGTTTAATAATGAGGAGCAAATATAGGTCATAAAAAAATTAATTGTGAAACATCACACATAATTTTGTACTTTAATAACGAAATTTTTAACGTTTTCATCTTTTTTAAAAACTGCGCTATAATTATTACCTAAATACTATGTCCTTTTTAAAGTTTAATTACATAATAAAGACTTAAATTTATTTACTTTTGCAATATATAAAATAAGCCATTTAGATATAAACATTTACAATGAATCAAAATATGCCGAACCCTATTGATGTGTGGAAATATTTTTCTGAGATATGCAAAATTCCACGTCCATCAAAGCACGAAGAAAAGATTACTGCTTATTTAATTCGATTTGCACAAAAAAATAATCTTGAATACAAACAAGATGAGGTAGGAAATGTATTGATAAAAAAAGAAGGAATCAGCCCTACTGTAATATTACAAGCACACACTGACATGGTTTGTGAAAAAAACGACAATGTGATTCATGATTTTATGATAGACCCTATCAACTTTACTCAAGATGGAGATTGGATTTCTGCAAATGGTACTACCCTGGGAGCTGACGATGGAATTGGTGTTGCAATGATGCTTGCATTATTAGCAGGTAATGAAACTCAACGTTCGCTTGAATGTTTATTCACAATTGATGAAGAGACCGGACTTACAGGAGCATCAGCACTAAAGAATGATTTTATTTCGGCTAATTCGCTAATAAATTTAGACTCTGAAACAGATGATGAAATTATTATAGGCTGTGCCGGTGGATGCGACTCAATTCTAACTTTTAATATCGAAAAAGAGCCTATGCCGGAGCATTTATTCGCAATATCCTTAAAAATTTTCGGATTACAAGGAGGACATAGTGGAGATGACATAAACAAAGATCGGGCAAATGCAAATAAACTACTGAACGAATTTTTAAACTTAGCATCTAAACAATTTGATTTATCAGTATGCAATATTAATGGTGGTGGACTAAGAAATGCAATTGCGCGTGAAGCAAGTGCTACAATAGCAGTTCCATGGGCTGACAAAGAAAGAATACGAATAGCATGGAATATTTTCAGTGCAGAAACTGAGGATAATTGGATAAAAAAAGAGCCCGGCATGAAATTATCACTTGATTCTTGCAAAGTCCCTGACACAAGAATTAAACATGATGATGCGCTGAACATTATTAATGCAATAAGCGAATGCCCACATGGTGTGTTAGAATACAGCAGTGAGATTCCGGGACTTGTTAAGACATCTACAAATCTTGCATCAATTAAAACATTAGAAAATTCTATAGTTATATGTACAAGTCAACGCAGCGACGATATAGATAAATTACATAATACGGCATCTATGATTGATAAAACTGCGAATAAGCATCACGCATTAGTTACACACTCAAACGAATACCCCGGTTGGAAGCCAAATTTTGAATCTCCTTTGGTAAAAAAGGCTGATAGTATATACAAGCAACTTTTTAAAAAGGCTCCAAAGATAAAAGTGATACATGCAGGCTTGGAATGTGGTCTTTTCTTGCAAAAATTTCCCAACTTGGACATGATTTCAATAGGACCTAACTTGGAAGGAGTCCATTCGCCCGATGAACGCGTTTCTGTTTCATCGGTCGAAAAGACATGGAGATACTTGATTGAACTCCTAAAATAAATTTACTCTATATTTTTGCGAAGTTTCTTTAAATAAGTGTGCAGTTTATCAGTATCCTTCGCATCAACTATTTCTAAAAGATGTTTGAGCTCTTCGCGAATTTTTGTCAACTGCCCTGAAGTAAATGGATTAAACATGATTTCCGAAATAAGATAATCATCTTCAGAAAACAATCCTCTGGCTATATTCATGTGTTTCTTAAATGTTGTACCCGGAGCTTCTTGGTGTTTCATTACGGCAGCAAACACCATAGTAGATGCAAATGGTATTGACAATGAATATGCGATTGTTTCGTCATGTTCAAGGAATGTATATTCAAATATTTTAAGCTTAAGTGAGCCATATAAATCTTTAAAGAAAGCCTTGCCCATGTGATCTGACTCGGATATTATGATTGCACTCTGATTGCTTAGATCTTCTAAATTTGCAAATGTAGGTCCAAACATAGGGTGCGTTGATACATAACGCATTCCACATTGTTTGTAATATTCAGGGAGTCCCGTTTTAACAGATGCTATATCTGAAATAATACAAGTCTTAGGTAAATATTGTATCACTGCATTAAATGCATCAATAGTATATTTAAGCGTTACGCAGTTAATCATTAATTCAGGTTCAAACTCTTTTATTTCCTCGTATTTTGTCATTCGATATGTATTGAACACAAATCGAAGATTTTTAGGATTAAGGTCGAATAACGCTACCTCATGTTGAACGCACAAAACATCTGTTAAAAAGGTGCCCATTTTACCTGCACCCAAAATTAATATCTTCATCGTTTAATTATTAATGATATCAATTTGTTGACGCACTGATTCCTCATGTACTGATTTTAAAAACTCACTTACAAAATCTGCTGACATTCCAAGACTTTTGCCTAGAATAACACGTTTTTGCATAATTTCATCGTAACGAGCTGATTGCAAAACAGGCATTGAATGTTCCTTCTTATATGTTCCTATTTCGCGAGAAACACGCATACGTTTTGACAATAAATCAAGCAATTCATTATCGATTGCATCTATTTGTTTACGTAATTCTGTCAAATTTTCGGTTGTCTGATTTGTTTCACGAATTACTAATGTATTCAAAATATATTCCAATATATCAGGAGTTATTTGTTGAGATGCATCACTCCAAGCTTTATCAGGATTACAATGTGACTCTATCATCAATCCATCAAAACTCAGATCCATAGCTTGTTGACAAAGTGGTGCTATAAGTTCGCGTTTTCCACCAATATGGCTTGGGTCACAGATAATTGGCATGTTTGGAATACGACGACGTAGTTCAATTGGGACATTCCACTGCGGCAGATTTCTATATATTTTGTTATCGTAAGTACTAAAACCTCTATGAATAGCACCTAATCTGCGAATTCCTGCATTATAGATTCTCTCTAAAGCTCCTATCCATAACTCTATATCAGGGTTCACAGGATTTTTTACTAATACAGGTATGTCAACTCCTTTTAAAGCATCTGCCAATTCTTGCACTGCAAATGGATTTGCAGATGTACGAGCGCCTATCCATAACATATCAATTCCCGCTTTTAAGGCTTCTTCTACATGTTTTGAAGTAGCAACCTCGGTACTTACATACATTCCGGTTTCTTGTTTAACCTCTTGTAACCATGATAAACCATCCACACCTACACCTTCAAAACCACCGGGTTTTGTCCTTGGTTTCCATATTCCCGCACGAAATATTTTTACTTTTTTATCGGCCAAGGCTTTGGCTGTTGTAATAACTTGTTCCTCGGTTTCTGCACTACATGGTCCGGAAATAACTAGAGGACGTTTGTCTTCTACACCCGGAAGTAAAATTGATTTTAAATCATTCATATTTTTTATATTTGTTTGTTTTATAATTTCTGTTACCAATTATTTTTTAATAGACTTTACACGATTTAAAGCTTCTTGAAGTTTTTCTTCTTTAGCGCATAAAGATATTCGCACGTATCGCTTACCATTACTACCGAATATAAATCCGGGAGTTATAAATACACGTGCTTCATTTAATACTTTTTCGGTAAGGACTTCAACATCTGAATAAGAATCAGGAATCTTTCCCCATAAAAACATACCAACTTGAGAATCGTCATATTTACATTCCAACTCATCCATTATTTGTCCTGCTAATGCGCGACGTTTTGCATAAACATCATAGTTCATAGCTTCGTGCCATTCGTTTTCATTTGTCAAGGCAGTAGCTGCAGCTAGTTGCATGGGTCTGAACATTCCTGAATCTATATTGCTTTTTACCTTTAATATCCAACTTACAAATGTTGCGTTAGTTGCCAACATACCTATACGCCAACCCGGCATATTATGACTTTTACTCATCGAATTAAATTCAATACAACATTCTTTTGCACCTTCTACAGACAATAAACTAAGAGGTTTTTTATTTAAAATAAAACTATAAGGATTATCGTTTACAATTACAATTTGGTGTTTGCGTGCAAAATTTACTAGTTTCTCATATAATTGCATTGTTGCATTAGCTCCGGTTGGCATATTAGGATAATTTGTCCACATCAACTTAACACCGCTTAAATCCATTGTTTCCAAAGCATCAAAGTCAGGCTGCCAATTATTATCCTCTTTTAAATCATAAGGAATCACATCTGCTCCTAACAATGTACTTAAAGACGTATAAGTTGGATAACCTGGGTTAGGTACTAAAACCTTATCTCCCGGATTAACAAATGCCAAAGTTACGTGAAGAATACCTTCTTTTGAACCTATTAATGGTTGAATTTCGTTCTTTGGATTAAGCGTTACACCATACCAACGCTTATACCATTCTGCAAATGCTTCGCGCAATTCAGGGATACCTGTATATGGTTGATAACCATGAACATCAGCTTTTTTTGCTTGATCGCATAATGTCTGAATTGTTGCCTCAGATGGTGGCATATCCGGACTACCGACTCCTAAACTGATGATGTCTAATCCGGCAGCATTCATTTCAGCAATCTGTTTTAGTTTTTTTGAAAAATAGTATTCTGAAACGTTCGACAATCTTTTTGCAGGTTGTATCATAATGATTAGTATTTTATTGTTCTTTTGATCCTACATATTCACCTAATATACGCAAGTCTTTTGTAAAGGGTCTTATTGCATCCAATGATTGACTATATGATAAATAGTTATCAAATGTCAGATTAACATAGAACAAATATTCCCATTCTCTGCCGATTATTGGTAGTGATTGTATTTTGGTTAAGTTTATGTTATAGTAAGACAATATTGACAAAACCTTTGCTAAACTACCTTCTTCATGAGGCAAGGCAAATACCATTGATGATTTATCCACAGTTTTTCCTTTGAGGTGTTCATCAGCAGTCCAAGGATCGCCAATAATTAAAAAACGGGTAAAGTTCCTTTTATTAGTCTCTATACCCGATGCTAAAATCTCAAGTCCATAAATATCTGCTGCTAATTTTCCGCAAATTGCTGCTCTACCCATTATATTATTTTCGGCTATCCGCTTAGCGCTTTGTGCAGTATCATCACTTTCTACTGCGCAAAGATGAGGATGTTGTGCCAAGAAATCTTCACACTGCATCAAAGCAATTGGATGTGAATAAACATCATGAACATCGTCAATTGTTTGGCCTTTTAAACAAACCAAATTGTGTTCTATTCGTAATTTTGTTTCTCCCATGATACGCAACCCACTATCTTTCAATAGATTGTGATTGGGAAGCAAGCTTCCGGCAATAGTATTTTCTATTGCAATAACTCCTATTACAGAATTATCTTTTTTAATGGTCGCAAATACTTCCTTAAAAGTACCGCATGGTATTATATCAAGTTCATCACCCTTAAAATAATTTTTTGCAGCGATGTCGTGGAAAGATCCTGCTACTCCCTGAATTGCAATTTTTCTTTTCATAAATGTGTGTTTAAAAAAAAGAATCCCGACCTTACGGACGGGATTCTTATATATTTTAGAATGATTTTTATTTCATATTACATACATTAAATCCCGTTCACTTCGTGCTAAAGTAAAAGTAAAAATAAAAGTATGTAAAAGATATATTTCTCATTTGTTCTCAATAATTATGGGTCAAAGGTAAGGATTATTTTTAAATATGAAACATTTATTCAATAAAAAACTACAAATTAATAATATGTACCTTAAATAGTTTCAATTTAACAAGCAACGATGCCTATTCTAATGATTCATTATTTACGGTTGTCAAGAAATTAAGCATCAATGTGTATGACTTTTGACAATAAGCATTAACAATCATGATGTTATTTTTTAGAAGGAGCTCTGAAAGACGTAACAAGTTCCATAACAGCCGCAGCAGTAAGTATTGCTACCCACACTTTACTTTGAACAAACATAAAATAAGCTGCAGGTATATATAATAATGTGGCAATGATTTGCATGTTTTGCAAGCGTTTAAGACGGAAATCATTGCCTTTATACATAGTATTAATACGCACTATAATTAACAAGGCAACACCAACTGAAAATATATATGGAGCATACTGCGGATAATATAAATTAATTACTGCACCCGTTAAAATAAAAAACGCAGCCAGCCCAAATAATATATCGTATAAACGTTTATTTTTCATTTTCTTGTATTATTACAAACACATCTTCATCAACTTTCTTCATTTGATAACGCTCTCTTGCATATTTTTCAAGATTACTGCTATCCGAACGAAGTTCATCCAATTTTTCTTTGTTTTCAGCAGTCTCGTTTTTGTAGTAAGATATTTGTTTTTCAAGCGATTCAATTGTTTTCTTATTTTTATAACGATGGAGCAGATTGTGATTTTCGCTTGTTACCATAATTACGGCAAACAAAACTAATACAATCAAGTATTTGTTGAAGATAATTTGTAATATCGTTTGTAAACTTTTTTTCATTTCTGCAAAGGTACAGAATTTGTTTTTAATTTATTATCTTTGCCAATGTAAAAAAAGAAAGATGGATAATTACTTGGTATCGGCACGAAAATACAGACCTATAACATTTGACACTGTTGTTGGCCAAGCGCCGCTCGTCACTACATTAAAGAATGCAATTAAAAGCGGACAATTAGCTCATGCATACTTATTTTGCGGTTCGAGAGGGGTTGGAAAGACCACCACCGCACGCATTTTTGCAAAAACCATTAATTGTTTTAATCCTACAAAAGACGGAGAAGCTTGTGGCGAATGCGAATCTTGCAAAGCATTTGCTGATGGCAGATCTTTCAATATTCACGAATTAGATGCCGCATCAAACAATAGTGTTGACGATATAAGAAATTTGACAGATCAGGTTAGAATCCCGCCACAAATAGGTAAATACAGCGTGTACATTATTGATGAGGTTCACATGCTTACATCGTCTGCTTTTAATGCCTTTCTGAAAACCTTGGAAGAACCGCCGTCATATGCTATTTTCATCTTAGCAACTACCGAAAAGCACAAGGTAATTGCTACTATATTATCTCGTTGCCAAATTTATGATTTTAATCGCATCAGTGTAAAAGATACAGTTGCGCATTTAAAAGACATTGCAGCCAAAGAAGGAGTTGAAATAGATGACGAAGCTTTAAATGTTATAGCATTAAAATCTGATGGAGGTATGAGAGATGCACTTTCTACATTCGACCAGGTTGTAAGCTTCTGTGGTTCAAAAGTCGACTATCATAGTGTAATTGAGAATCTAAACATACTTGATTACGATTATTATTTTCGTTCGATTGATTTATTCTTAACAAACAATGTTCCTGCTGCCTTATTACTTTTCAACGAAATCTTAGACAGAGGATTTGATGCACATAATTATGTTACCGGTTTGTCAGAACATTTACGTGATACTTTAGTTTGCAAAGACAAAATTACGGCAGATCTTCTAGAAGTCGGTTCCAGCATCAGAGACAAATACATAGAACAAGCTTCAAGATGTTCGGTCGATTTTTTGTATGATGCCTTAGAAGTTTGTAATGATTGTGATATTTCTTATAAGCAGAGCAAAAATAAGCGTTTAGGTGTTGAACTAATGTTAATCCGATTGTGCCAACTATCGGGGCAAAAAAAAAATTAGGCGACTAAGAAAGAAAAATCCGCTACTTCCCTTCTTCCCTTCCGAATTCACCAAAGCTAAGTCTGTTGCATCAAATATCAGTCCACAAATCAACAAGACAAATGAGGCAGCACCATCTGCATCAGATATTAAAGTTGCTCCTATAATGTCGTTACGTGGTTTACTCAATAGGCAAGAGAGTAAAAACAAGCCGGAACAAAAGAAAATAGAAAAAATACGTTTAAAAGAATTTACTACTGACGAACTTATTGCAGCATGGTATTCTTTTCCGAACAAAATATCGGAACAACCAAAGTTACACTATCTGTTTAAACAAATCCCGTTGGTTGATGAAGAAAAAAATATAACAATAAAGGTTCCTAATAGCATTGTCGATTCGGAGGTTAAAGAATTAATACCAACTCTACACAAACACCTTGCGGATGCACTTGATAATGATACTATTGCAATTAGCACCGAGCTAATGGAGCAACAATCAGTATTGCCAACCTCATCAAAAGAGAAAGCACGCTACATGGCTGAAAAAAATCATGAATTAAGAAAATTATTTAAGGATCTGAAATTAGACTTCATTTGATTAAGTCTATAACTCATTAATTAAGCAAACTGTATGGCATGCTACTAATGCAGCTGTTTCTACCCTTAATCTATTCTCACCAAGCGATACAGCATTATATCCCATAGATAATGCAGTAGCGACTTCTTCGTCACTAAAATCGCCTTCCGGACCTATTAATATCAATATCGATTTCGCTTTCTCTACACTTTTTGAAAGCAAGCGTTTATCAGCTTCATGGCAATGAGCTATAAACTTTTGATCCGCTTCTGCGGTTTTAAGCAAATCCGACAACTGACGCGGTTCATTTAATTTAGTAATAAATGGCTGCATCGACTGTTTCATTGCCGAAACAAGGATTCTTTCTAAACGACTGTTATTAAGATTTTTTCGCTCTGAAAACCGACAAAAAACCGGAGAAATTTCATCTATGCCTATTTCTGCGGCTTTTTCTACAAACCACTCAAGTCTATCCATGTTTTTAGTTGGAGCAATGGCTATATGCAGATAGTAATCGCGCGTAGATTTTACTTTATTAGGTGTTAATGAATTGACAACACAATGCTTTGGATGAGCAACTGCAATAGTTGCATTATACATAGTGCCTCGTCCATTAAGTATTACAATATCATTGCCTGCCTCCAAACGTAAAACCTTGACAGCATGATTTGATTCATCTTCAGGCAAACACATCGTCTTTTCTATGTCGGGAGCGTAAAACAAATGCATTTATCAAATATTTTTTATTAATTCTGAAAGTAATGAGAAATTCTTTTGTGGAGCACTCTCCCAGAAATTTAAATATTGCTCATTCTGATTATCAACCCATGGAGTGTCACTTATAATTCTAAAACTCAAAAATGGAACATCACGCAAAAAACATACATGGGCAATACTATTAGATTCCATATCAACTGCCAAACCGAAAGGATGTTTTGCTTTAATTTGCTCTAAAACTACATTATTGGTTATAAATTGATCACCTGTGCATATTAAGCCGAACTTAATGCCATTATTTTTTGCTGCTAATGTATGCAAACTATTTAGCATAGAGGAATCTGCCGGGATAATCTCAGGAAAACCTAATTCTTTAATATGATCGGCTACATCACCTGCATAATAATCATGATACGTAGTTTGTTCTCCTATCACAATGTCAGCCACATTCACATTTCTATCTATACCTCCGGCAACTCCGGTATTTATTATACAATCAGGAGAGTATATCTCAATCATTTCGATGGATGCAACTGCAGCATTAACTTTTCCTATACCACTTTTCATCAAAATAATTTTCTTTTCGCCAAGTAATCCTGTACAAAATTTAAACTTGTGTACCTCTTTTTCAGTGGTATTTTGTAAGGTTGATTTTACAAGTTCATATTCTTTTGTCATGGCAACGATGATGCCTATCTTATTATATTTCATAATTAAATTTATCTGTTTTTGCAAAATGCGCAAAATGCTTTATAAGCCATATAAACATCGAGTTTTGCTGTAATTTCAAATGGAGAATGCATACTTATTACAGGAACTCCGACATCTACAACTTGAGGGCCCAAATTAGCTATATAAGCTGCTACAGTACCACCACCTCCCATATCTACCAATCCTAATTCCCCTGTTTGCCAAACTAATTTATTTTTGTCAAGCATTGCATGTATTTGCGAAATATATTCTGCATTGGCATCAGAAGAGCCCGCCTTCCCTTTACTTCCGTTATATTTAGTAACAACTACGCCATAATTGAGTAATGATGCATTATTAATTTCTGATACATTTGGGAATGTCGGATCAAAAGCTGCGTTTACATCTGCCGATAAACAATTTGAATTTGACAGTACAACTCGCTCCGAACTGCCAAAAGCTTCTGCAATGTCAGCAATAAAATAACGTAGAATAGATGATTGCATTCCTGTATTTCCCATACTGCCTATTTCTTCTTTATCGGCAAACACTGCTATTGTGGTTTTCTGTGGGGTTTCGGTATCTAGAAATGCTTGAAGCACAGTATATGCACAAACTCTGTCATCTTGTCCATACGCACCAATCATACTGCGATCAAAACCAACATCTTTTGCTTTATTTTGAGGAACAAGTTCCAATTCAGCTGACAAGAAATCTTTTTCTACAATACCATACTTGTCATGTAATATAGATAAAATATTTGCTTTTACTTTTTCTGCATTTTTGGTATTTTTAAAGGGAAGAGAACCTACCATCACATTTAGCTCCTCACCCTTAATAATTTCTGAAGCATCACGCTTCATTTGTTCTTGAGCTAAATGAGGCAATAGATCACTTATACAAAAAACAGGGTCATGTTCATCCTCACCTATATTAACTTGAATTTTAGTACCATCTGACTTGATAATAACCCCATGTAAAGCAAGAGCTATAGTTGTCCACTGATATTTTTTAATACCTCCGTAATAATGAGTCTTAAACAATGCTATTTCAGAGTTTTGGTATAAAGGATTTTGTTTTAAATCTATGCGAGGCGAATCTATATGTGCAACTAATATATTAACCCCTGTATCAATAGAATCTTTTCCTATTTTTGCCGCAATGATTGATTTTGCTCTATTATTCATAAAAATCATATCGCCTGCAACAATCTTATCACCATATTTATATGATTTAAATTTTTTTGCTTTTAATTGCTTTTCTATTTCAGTTGCTGCTTCTCGTTCTGTTTTTGCGCAATCCAAAAACTGTTTATACTTATCACAGAACACAAATGCAGCATCAATATCTTTATCATCAATAATACTTGCTGCATGCGAACGTTTATAAAATAAATCTTTCATGTTAATATATTTACTTTAGTCGACTTTGTTTTTTATTTTCTTATAGAAGAACAATCCTAGTAACAATAATACTACTGATAAGGCTATTGACAAACTCAAATAATATGATAATCCAAATCCTTCAGGTGCTACTAATATGTATGTTACAACAACTGATGTCATAAATAATGCCGGTAGCAATGTTACCCAATAACATTTCTTCTCTTTTAATAAATACACTGTAATTGCCCATAATGTCATTACAGCTAATGTTTGATTTGCCCATGCAAAATATCTCCAAATTATATTGAAGCCTTCTTTGTCGCGCAAACTATATAGCAAAATTCCTGCTGTAACCAAAAACAGAGGTATACTTATCAACAAACGGTTTTTAATAGGTTTCTGGTTAAAATTAAACATATCAGAAATCATCAAACGAGCTGATCTCAATGCTGTATCACCAGAGGTAATAGGTGCTGCAATAACTCCTAATATAGCTAGCAAACCACCAAAAGTGCCTAGCCAATCTTTTGTAATGTCATTTACAATTTCTGCAGCGTTTGATATTCCCATACCATTTTTTTGAAAAAAATAAGTGGCTGCTGCCGCCCATATTAAAGCAACAATACCTTCTGCAATCATAGCTCCATAAAAGATTCTTCGTCCTTGTTTTTCATTTGTCATACAACGTGCCATCAACGGAGATTGTGTTGCATGAAATCCTGATATTGCGCCACAAGCTATACTGATAAACATCATTGGAAATATTGGCATACTCTCTCCGCCCGGATGTGTGTTTGCCAAACCATCTGTTATTTCAGGCAATGCAGGAAATTTAATGTATATCATCACTAGTATTCCAACTGCCATAAATATCAAAGCGAATGCAAATAATGGATATATCTTACCTATTATTTTATCAATCGGTAGCATAGTTGCTATAAAATAGTACAAGAAAATGATAAGAATCCAAAATGTTGTATTAAAAAATGATGGAGTCAAACTGCCTAGTAATTCGGCAGGTCCTGCAACAAATACTGCACCGACCAATATCATTAGCAAAACAGCAAAGAATCGGGAAAATTGTTTCATTTGATTACCTAGGTATTTCCCGTGTATTTCAGGTAAATTGCATCCGTCATTGCGTATCGATATCATACCTGCCAAATAATCATGCACAGCTCCACCAAATATAGTACCCAAGACTATCCATAGATATGAAGACATGCCGAACTTAGCACCCATAATTGCACCAAAAACAGGTCCCAAGCCTGCGATATTCAAAAATTGTATCATGAAAATACGCCAGCCAGACATGGGCACATAATCAACTCCATCTGTCTTTAATATTGCCGGTGTAGTTTTAGAAGCATCAGGAGCAAATAATCGCTCAATAAAAGCACCATATGCAAAATATCCTACAACAAGCAGTAATAATGCAAAACTAAATGTAATCATACTTTTATGGAATTTTAAACCGCAAAGTTAATGATTTAGCTCTTAAAAGTAACAATTACAAGCAAATATGTACTAAATCACGCAAAAAAACAAGTACAAAAAAACAAATTACAAATTTATCAGGAATATGTTTTATAAATATTCATTTGAATTTTTACTTTAAACAAAAAGCCCATAAAAACTTTAAAATTCAAATAAAAGTAGTACCTTTATGCCAATTTTTAATTTTAACATTCATTTTACTTAAAATTTGATTCTAATATGGATATTCATTCTCCAATAGTACTTTTAGTGGTTGGTATGGGAACAGTATTCGTAGCCCTACTGATTATCATATATTCAGGCGAAGGTCTCATTCGTTTGGTAAATCGTTTTTTACCTGAAGACGAAAAGCCTACTGTTGATAACAAACAAACCGCATCAGTAAGCCCTAAAACAGCTCAAGCAATATCTGCAGCTGTTCAAATCATCACCAATAATAAAGGGATGGTTGAAAAAATCGAAAAAATATAATAAAACCAAATAACTATGTCAAAGAAGAAAGAAGTAAAATTTTGCCTAATGTTTCGCGACATGTGGCAGTCGGCCGGAAAATATGTTCCACGTGTTGATCAATTATTAAAAGTAGCTCCTTCTATTGTAAAAATGGGATGTTTCGCACGTGTTGAAACCAATGGCGGCGGTTTTGAGCAAGTGAATTTATTGTTCGGAGAAAATCCAAACAAAGCTGTTCGCGAATGGACAAAACCTTTTAATGAAGCCGGTATACAAACACAATTGCTAGATCGCGGTTTAAATGGTCTTCGTATGAGCCCTGTACCTGCTGACGTTCGTAAATTATTTTACAAAGTAAAAAAGGCGCAAGGTACAGATATTGCACGTACGTTCTGCGGATTAAACGACACTCGTAATATTATTCCGTCAATTGGATACGCAAAAGAAGGTGGTATGATTTCACAATGTAGTTTGTGTATTACATTTTCTCCAATTCATACGGTAGAATATTACACCAATATGGCTTTTGAATTAATTGAAGCCGGTGCTGACGAAATCTGCTTAAAAGATATGGCAGGTATAGGTCGTCCTGTTTCTTTAGGAAAAATCGTAAAAAATATCAAAGAAAAATATCCTAACATTCCTATTCAATATCATAGTCATGCAGGTCCGGGATTTAGCATGGCATCAATCCTTGAAGTATGTAAAGCAGGATGCGATTTCGTTGATGTTGGTATGGAACCACTTTCATGGGGCACAGGACATGCTGATATATTGGCTGTTCAGGCTATGTTGAAAGATGCAGGATTTGATGTTCCTGAAATCAATATGGAAGCATATATGGAAACACGTTCGTTAATTCAAGAAATGATGGATGATTTCTTAGGATATTATATCCCTTCCAAAAACAGATTAATGAGCTCATTACTTATTGCTCCGGGACTTCCCGGAGGAATGATGGGTAGTTTAATGACAGATTTGGAAACCAATCTTGAATCTATCAATAAATACAAGGCCAAAAATGGTCAAGCTGCTATTACACAAGATCAACTTCTTATTAAGTTATTTAATGAGGTATCTTATGTATGGCCAAAAATGGGCTATCCTTGCTTAGTTACTCCATTTAGTCAATATGTAAAGAATATGGCTTTGATGAATGTAATGCAAATGGAAAAAGGCAAAGAACGCTGGTCTATGATTGCTGACGATATTTGGGATATGATGTTAGGGAAAGCAGGCCAATTACCGGGTAAATTAGACAAAGAATTAATTGCAAAAGCAAAAGAACAAGGTCTCGAATTTCATAATGAAGATCCTCAAAGCAACTATCCTGATGCATTGGATTCATTCCGCAAGGAAATGAAAGACAACAAATGGGAATTAGGTCAGGATGATGAAGAATTATTCGAATTAGCTATGCATCCACAACAATATCGAGCATACAAATCTGGTCAAGCTAAAGCAGATTTCGAAGCCGACTTAGCAAAACGCAAAGCTGATCGTGAAAATTGCAATGGATCTTTATCACTACCACAAACTGTAACAGTTGATGTTAATGGCGAAAAATTTGCGGTAACAATTGGAGCAAACAACGGAAAAGAAACTTCTGCAACAACTACAGTTTCCGCAGCACCCGGCGAAGGCACAGCTTTAACATCCCCATTGGAAGGTAAATTTTACTTAGTAAAAAATGCATCGGACGCCACAGTAAAAGTTGGTGATTTTGTAAAGAAAGGCCAAACAATATGCTACATCGAAGCAATGAAAACGTTCAATGCTATTGCAGCTGAATTTGACGGAGTTATCACAGAAATTAGTATGCCAATAGGTGCGACGGTATCGGAAGATGATGTATTGATGAAAATAAAAGCATAACACCATGGAAGAAATATTAAATAAAATATATGAAATGACTGCGATCAGCAATATAGTAGCTGATCCTAGATTTCTTATCATGTACGCTTTGGCTTTTATTCTATTATATCTAGGTATAAAGAAACAATATGAGCCTCTGCTATTGGTACCTATCGCTTTTGGCGTATTGATTGCCAATTTTCCTGGAGGCGATATGGGTGTTACACAAGCTGCCGAAGATGGCACTATTAAGCTTATTAACGGCGAAATAGTGAACATATGGGAAATGTCGTTACCACAAATAGCACACGAACTTGGTATAATGAACTTTATATACTATTTGCTCATTAAAACAGGTTTTCTGCCTCCTATTATTTTCATGGGTGTAGGTGCATTAACCGACTTCGGACCAATGCTTAGAAATCTTAAATTAGCAGTTTTTGGTGCAGGTGCACAATTCGGTATATTTTCAGTATTACTTGTTGCCAGCCAATTTTTTACAATGAATGAAGCTGCATCTTTAGCAATTATTGGTGGAGCTGATGGCCCTACAGCTATTTTTACAACAATAAAATTAGCGCCTCACTTACTAGGGCCTATTGCAATTGCAGCATACTCTTACATGGCATTAGTACCTGTAATTATTCCTTTAGTAGTTAAACTTACATGCACAAAAAAGGAATTGAGCATTAATATGAAAGAACAAGATAAACTTTATCCTTCTAAAACAGAAATAAAGAATATGCGTGTTCTTAAAATTTTATTCCCTATTGTTACAACAACAATTGTTGCTATTATAGTTCCATCTGCAGTAGCCCTAGTTGGTATGTTGATGTTTGGTAATCTTGTAAAAGAGATTGGCGCCAACACATCACGTTTATTTGATGCTGCTTCAAATAGCATTATGAATGCTGCAACTATATTCTTAGGACTATCTGTTGGTGCAACAATGACAGTTGATGCTTTCTTAAATTTCACAACTATAGGAATTGTAATAGGTGGTTTCTTTGCATTTGGTTTATCAATATTTGGAGGTATAATGTTGGTAAAAATCATGAATCTCTTTTCAAAGAAAAAAATCAATCCACTTATTGGAGCAACCGGTTTGAGCGCTGTTCCTATGGCATCACGTGTTGCAAATGAAATAGCATTGAAGTACGATAGTCGTAACCACGTTTTAAATTATTGCATGTCTTCGAACGTTGCCGGAGTTATCGGTTCTGCAGTTGCAGCCGGTATTCTAATTTCGTTCTTAGGATAAAACAACTAATTAACAACACACAAAAAGGCAGAAGAAAATCTTCTGCCTTTTTGTATCTATATAATCTAAAAAAATTAGGCTTCTATTCCCGTGAAAAGTTTCAACAAGTATCCTATCAAGAAACTTACACCTGCAACACTAAAACTTAGTATTGCCATTTCAAGAAATCGCTTCTTAAAACTTTCGCCTCTAGCTACAGAATAATAAAAATTGAATATCGCAATAATAAGCAATGCTGAAAGTAACATTATTACCAACGAAATTATAACATTAGAGCAAAAAACAAACGGACTTATCAATGCAATAACCGTTATTAGATATGCAACACCAGTATATACAGATGCTTTTATAGGATGTTTATCACTATCACCACCTTCCGATTTTGTTGAAAGGTACTCGGAAGATGCCATAGACAAAGCTGCTGCTATTCCGGTAATACTTCCGGTTAAGGCAATGAGTTTATGATCTCCTAAGGCCAATGTAAATCCGGCCAAGGCTCCGGTAAACTCAACTAAAGCATCATTCAAACCTAAAACAACGCTTCCCATATAAGACAAACGTTCTTCATTTATTAAAGCTATCAAACGTTGTTCATGTACCTGCTCTTCTTTAGCTAAGGCTTTAATTTCAGGGATATCATACATTCCATACTTTTCACTTGCACCTTGTTCACCTGATTCCATTAACTTAATGGCAAATGTCAAACCAAAAGTACGCGCACAAAATACATACCAATAAACTTTTAACATATTAGGCTTTGGTGATGCACCTGATAATTTTTGCAATATTTTGTAATGTTTATTCTCTTCCGATGCTATTTGCTCTAAGACTGCTTTATTCGCTGAATCCTTTTCTATTGATGCTAATTTGCGATATATAATGTACTCGGTAATTTCACTTATCTGAGCAATTATAATTTGTTTTTTTACTGATTCTTCCATGATTTATAAATCAACATACACTTACACCGCTTCTTACTATATCACTCGGAGATACAACTACCAATCTTCCATCCGAATCCTCAGCACTCAAAATCATTCCTTGACTTTCTACTCCTTTAAGTTTTCTGCTTTCAAAGTTTGCTATAAAACAAATTTGTTTTCCTACTAAAACTTCAGGATTAGGATAATACTTAGCTATGCCGGATACAATTGTTCTTCCTCCCATCCCATCGTCAATCTTAAATTGCAATAGCTTATCAGCTTTTGGTACTTTAACACATTCTAAAATTGTACCTACTCTTATATCAAGTTTGCCGAAATCATCAAAACTGACTTGTTGTTTAATTTCTGCAGGTTTAAAATTATTCAGCGCATTTTGTTGTTTAATATTTAAAAGACGCTGTATCTGAGCTTCAATTGCATCGTCTTCTATTTTCTCAAATAATAGTTCAGGTTGTGAAACAGATTCGCCTGTCTTCAATAAATCGGTACGTCCCAATTCATTCCAATTAAACGAATCCATATTAAGAAGATTGCGCAATTTTTGAGAGCTGAATGGTAAGAACGGCTCAAATGCAATTGCCAAATTAGCTGTTATCTGCAAAGCCAAATACATAATAGTTTCGACTCGCTTCATATCTGTTTTGGCTAACTTCCAAGGTTCTGTATCTGCTAAATATTTATTCCCAATACGTGCCAAGTTCATAGCTTCTTTTTGAGCATCTCTAAACTTGAACACATCAAGCAAATCTTCTACACTTTTCTTAACATCAGCAAATTCTTTAAGAGTTGCAGAATCACATTCAGTTAATTCGCCACAAGCAGGTATTTTCCCATCAAAATACTTTTGCGTAAGGACCAATGTTCTATTTACAAAGTTCCCGTATATAGCAACTAATTCGTTATTGTTGCGTGCTTGAAAATCTTTCCATGTAAAATCGTTATCCTTTGTTTCAGGTGCATTTGCCGTTAACACATAACGTAAAACATCCTGTTTACCCGGAAAATCAACCAGATATTCATTCAACCAAACTGCCCAGTTTCTAGATGTTGAAATCTTGTCGCCCTCTAAATTTAAAAATTCATTTGCAGGAACATTATCAGGCAAAATATATGAACCCTCTGCCTTAAGCATTGTTGGAAATACTATGCAATGAAATACTATATTGTCCTTGCCTATAAAATGAAGCAAACGTGTATCCTCAGATTTCCACCATTTTTCCCAATCATTAGGAAGTAATTCTTTTGTGTTTGAAATATATCCTATTGGAGCATCAAACCAAACATATAAAACTTTCCCCTCGGTATTTTCAATCGGCAATGGAATTCCCCAATCCAAATCACGACTTACTGCTCGCGGCTGCAATCCCATGTCTAACCAACTTTTGCATTGTCCGTAAACATTGGTTTTCCATTCTTTGTGTCCATCTAAGATCCACTCGCGCAACCAATTCTCGTATTTATCCAAAGGCAAATACCAGTGCTTAGTTTCCTTCAATACAGGCTTACTACCGCTTATTGCAGATTTAGGATTAATCAATTCTAGTGGTGATAAAGACGTTCCACATTTCTCACACTGATCACCGTATGCATCTTGATTGTGACAATGAGGGCATTCGCCGGTGATGTATCTATCAGCTAAAAATTGCTTAGCCTCCTCATCATAATATTGCTCAGAAGTTTTCTCAACAAATCCACCCTTATCATATATGGTTTTAAAGATTTGCGATGCCACTTCATGATGAGTTTTACTAGTAGTTCTAGAATATATATCAAACGAAATACCGAATTCTTCAAATGATTTTTTAATGATACTATGATAACGATCTACTATATCTTTTGGCCTTAAACCTTCTTTCTTTGCTTTTATTGTAATAGGTACTCCGTGTTCGTCAGAACCACCTATAAAAAGCACATCTTCTCCTTTAAGGCGCAAATAACGAACATAAATATCAGCAGGCACGTAAACTCCTGCCAAGTGACCTATATGAACCGGACCATTTGCGTATGGTAAAGCCGAAGTAACAGTAGTACGCTTGAATTTCTTTTGCATGTTTTTCGTTTTAAATTGCAAAAATAATGCTTTTTACTGAATTTATTGTACATTTGTGGTATGTCTAACAATTAAAACCACACTGTAATGAAAAAAGCACTGATTTTATTAGTTTGTACGTCATTCTTTTCGTTTGCTGCTTATGCAGATAACGAAGATATGATTACTACAGACCAACTTCCGGTTGTTTCTCAACAGTTTATTAAGAAATACTTCCCTAACGAAACAGTTGCATACGCAAAATACGATCCCGAATTTTTCGATTCTGCATACGAAATCACATTTAAAAGCGGTAATAGTATTGAATTTAACAAACAAGGAGAATGGAAAGATTACGAATGCAAAACTTGCATTGTACCGGACGAACTTCTTCCTAATGAGATTTCGTCATATATAAAAGAAAAATACCCTGACAAAAATATCGTAAGTATCGAAAGGGGCAAAAAAACATATGAAGTAAAATTATCAAACGGACTTGAACTAAAATTTAACCTAAGAGGACAACTTTTAGAAATCGATTTATAATAATCTATTATTAGTGTTCTCTTTATAAACATGGAATATATACTTTCTCATTCTTGGATTCGCGGACAAAAATGTTTTGTTCGCGGATATTGTTTTGATGAACAATCAAATTTTATTAAATCGGAAAAATTGTTGTCTTTATTTTCAGGCATACAAACCGAAGAAGATTTTTCAAAAAAAATAAAGCAATTAAATGGAATTTTTCAAGTTATAATAGAGACATCACAAGGGGTTCTTGCCGCAGGTGATATTGCAGGAACGCTTCCGTTGTATTACCGCAATTACAATAACAAATGTTTCCTTTCTGACAATGTATATTCGCTATTAAAAGGCAATGAGACAATAGATAAAAATGCGGAAACCGATTATTTAAATCTTAATTATACTCTTAATAGCAAAACTCTCATTAATGGTATACACAGAATTGAGCCAATGACTTATGCAAGCATTAGCAACAACTCGGTAAAAACATCATCATATTATTCTTATCGTATCTATAAAAATGAGATAAACAATATTGATATACAGTATCAGTTTTCGGTTGCCTTGCTTAATATTTTTGGAAGATTAATTGAATATATTAATGGTAGACAGGTAATTGTTCCGTTAAGCGGAGGTTATGATTCTCGTCTTATAGTTGCTATGTTATATCGGCTCAATTACAAAAATATTATTTGCTATACCATAGGTGATGAGAATAGTGAAGAGGTCGAAATTGCAAAATCAGTTGCTAAAAGCTTAGGTTTTAAGCATTATTGCATAGACAATACATTAATGGCAAAAAAATGCGATTTATCCAAAGATGTTGATTTTTTGGACTATTGTAAGTATGTCGGACAACTATGTAACAAAATATGGACGTTCGATTTTTTTTCTGTTAAATGGCTTAAAGAAAATGGGATTGCTGAATATGATGCTGTTTTTGTTCCGGGTCACAGCGGTGATTGCTTGGCCGGTAGTCATAGTAGTAAAAACCATATTACACAGCATAGTACAGCATCATATATGGCTGTTAAAGTATTAGAAGACCAAAGTTTTTTAGGACGAAATAAAGAACTGCAAAATAAGATTACCAAGCTATTACAAAAGAAGGAAAAAACACTTAGGACATCTAACTTTGACGATTTTGTAATCAAAAATAGACTTGCGAAATACATTAATAGTGCCACTCGCGTATATAGTTATTTTGGTTTTGATATAGCTTTACCTTTTTGGGATATTGAAATGATGGACTTTTTTAAAACATTGGATCCATCATTAAAGCAGAACCAAAAATTTTATCATAATTATTTGGATTCTAGCCTATTTGGACCACTAGGCATAAGTTTTAAAGGCAGACTACAAGCAAGTGATATGGATTTAAGACTTCATTGTATTAAGTCGTTTATCAAAAGAATGCTCCCTCTAAAAATAGCGGTTTCACTATCACATACGCCTGATTTAGTGGGAATGAACGATATATTAAAACCATTCATAAAAGAACTTGCGAAAGTCGGCATTAAAACAAAAACTAATAACCCAAATGAAATTATGGCACTTTGGTACCTATACCAAGTTAAACAGAATTTATGCGCGCATTAGTTAACATAAAGAAATTAGTATCTCGCGAATTTATTCGTCATACAGCGACTCTTATAAGCGGGAATATTATTGCGCAAGCTATATCATTGTTAATTTATCCCGTCTTAACGCGATTATATTCACCTGATGACTTTGGTGTTTTTAACTTATTCTTAAGTATAGGAGGTTGTATAGTGATACTATCAACAGGAGCCTTTCATTATAGCATAATATTACCTAAGCAAGAAAAAGATTCATTAACTTGTGTGCGTTTATGCGCATATTGCATTATCATTGCCACACTAATTTCTTTATTACCGGCTTTTTTTAAAACTTTTACCGCCGATTTATTCAACACTACTGACTTAGCTGATTCGCTAATCTATTTGCCTTTGTTTGTTTTGAGTGGAGGTTTATGGTCTTGTATAAATTATTGGTTTATAAGGCAAAAATCATTTAAGCATATCGCAGAATATCAAATTACACTTAACGCCTCAAACTCAGGATTAAAAACTGTTTTTGGTATAATTCAATCGGGATACGGATTAATTATTGGTACCATAATAGGACAAATAACGGCTATTTCTATTTCATTAATTCATTGCAAGAAATACTTTAAGTCATTTTTTAAATACGGCAACTTTAGCGAATTAAGACAAACCGCATCAAAATATGCAGATTTTCCAAGATATGCATTACCTCGAAACCTAATAAATTATTTTGGTTCGAACTTACTTGTCTTGCTGCTAAGCCCGTATTTCGGAATGGCAAAAATAGGTATATTCGGAATGGCTATTGCTCTATCTATGAGACCAATAATACTTATAAACAATGCCCTTTCGCAAACTATTACTCAAAAAATAAGTTATTGCATAAAAGAGCATACAAGCGCAGTTCCGATGATTAAGAAGTACTTTAAATATTCTATACCAACTATTATTGTAGGATTCGGAGTCTTATATTTAGTATTACCTGCAACATGTTCGTGGCTACTTGGCGAAACATGGAGAGATGCCGGCGAATATATTCGTTTGATGCTACCATGGTTAGCTTGCTTATTGTGGTTTTATCCTTTTAGTTGTATTCCTGATATATTAAACAAACAGCGTACAGATATGTTGTTTGAGATCACAATTACAGTAGTAAGAGTAATGGCAATCATTATCGGTATTGCAATAAATGATTTTTATGTGACCATACTGTTATACAGCTTATTATCATCACTAATTATTATAATCAGAGGTTTTTGGTTTTTTAAATTAGCTAAAACTTGTACTTAGTTTGATTTTTAATGTATTATCTTTGAAAATGAATTCATTAGAATTATTTTAAACCAATATAAATGAAACAGAATAGATTAATATGGTCGCTTATTGGGAGAATATTTTACCCCCACTTTAAGTCAAAATCATATATAAATTCGACCTTACTGAAATTTGTATTTTGGCAAAAAATATTAGGTATCAATAGAAATACTCCATGGCCTGTACATTTCACATCAAAAGTTATATGCTCTGAAAAGATTCAAAACGACAATGGATTTAGAGCTCCGGGGTATGCCATGGGATGTTATATTGATGGAAGGAATGGTATCATTATAGAATCAGGATCTATTGTTGGACCTAAAGTTTCTATAATTAGTCAGAATCACAACAAATCAGACTATAGCCGGTTTGATGCAAGTAATCCTATTATTATACGCAAAAATTCATGGTTAGCATGTGGTTGCACTATACTTGCAGGAGTAGAATTAGGAGAACATACCATTGTTGCAGCAGGTGCTGTGGTTACCAAATCATTTTTAGAAGGTAATTGCATTTTAGCCGGAAATCCTGCAAAAAAGATAAAAGACATACCTCCATATAATGTTTAATTTTTCGTCAAACATAAATATGAATAACCGAGAACTATACAAGCAGCTATGCAATACACATCCTGAAATCCCATTATTTATGCAATATTGGTGGATGGAAGCAGCTTGTAAACCTGATTCTTGGAATGTGCTTTTCTGTGGTGATGATGATAATACAGAAGCAGTACTTGTTTTTCATATACAAGAAAAGCTAGGGATAAAACGAGTTATTCAACCAACCTTAACTCAGTATAATGGCATTTGGATTAATTATCCCAAAGATATAAGTTTAGATAAGCGTTACGATTTCGAAAACAGAGTCATGGAAAATCTAATTAATCAGTTAGATGCCATGAATTTAGACTTTTACGAGCAGAAATTTCATTATAGCTTTACCAACTGGCAACCTTTTTATTGGAAGCAATACAAGCAAACCACACATTACACATATTTAATTGAAAATATTGCAGATAGAGATGTAGTATTTGCAATGATGTCGCATAAAAAAAGACAAAAAAAGATACTTTCATCAGAAGATAATTTTACCCTCGATACTGACATGCCAATAAACGACTTCTACGAGTTTTGCAAAAACACGATAGAAAAAAAACAGCATGCTCCTATTTTGTACACATTTGATACTCTGAGAAAAATTTATGATGCATCTGTTGAAAGAAATCAGGGGATGATTTTTACTATACGTGATAAAGAAAATAACATACATTGTTCATTATTTACCGTGTGGGACGACAATTCTGCATACAATCTTATTATTGCAATTAATCCAAAATACAAAAGTAGCGGAGCCTCATCATGCATTATATGGATGGTTATGGATGCACTTAAAGACAAAACCTTGAATTATGATTTCGAAGGAAGCATGATTCAGGGAGTTGCCTTAAAGAATCAGTCTTATGGAGCAAAACAAATTCCTTATTCTGTAATTTCAAAAAGCAGCTGTAAATACAATTTTATAAAATCCCTAAGAAATCTTTTACATATAGGATTTTAAATATATCTACTCAAAATTACAGTCCACACATTCCGTTTAAGTCTTATTTAGCTTGTTCTAATCACATATTTTATTGTAACTTTGTGCATCTTAATTTTAATTGACGATGAAACAATATTTGTTAGACTTGCTGAGACTTGTTTACCCTGAAATATGTTTAGTTTGTGGTGGATATTTAGTAGAAGGTGAAAAATGTATCTGCTTAGAGTGTGTACATAAACTTCCTAAAACAGGATACCATCTGATAAACGATAATATGGCAGAACAATTGCTTTGGGGAAGAGTAAAAATTGAATATGGAACTGCTTTATGTAGATTTCAAAAAGGCAATTCTGTACAAAAAGTATTGCATCAATTAAAATATAAAGGCGAAAAAGAATTAGGAATTGTTCTTGGGCAATTTTTTGGATACGAAATCCAAGGAAGCAATATTTCTCAGGTTGATGCTATTATTCCGGTTCCACTGCATCCCGTCAAACTAAAAAAACGAGGATACAATCAGAGTGAACAAATAGCTATTGGCTTATCTGAAGTATTGAATATACCAATAGTAAACGATCTGTTATATAGAAAATTAGCAAACAGCACACAAACAAAGAAAAACGTTTACGAACGTTGGGAAAATTCTCAAAACATTTTTGACATAAAGGAAAATAGTTTATCCCTCTGCGAAAAACACATTTTATTAGTTGATGACGTTATAACAACAGGAGCTACAATAGAGGCTTGTACCGAAGTTTTACAAAAAATAAAAGGACTGCGCGTGAGTTTTGCAGCCTTGGCAATTGCATAATAAATCAAACATGACGACTAATTTTCTTACACACTTAGACGAAATAGAATCAACCAATGAATGGATGTTGCAATCATTGAAACAGAACAAAAATCTCAATCACGGAGATATGGTTATGGCTGATTTTCAGAGCAATGGCCGCGGACAAATGAACAACCATTGGGAATCGGAACGAGGAAAGAATCTACTATGTTCAATTATATTGTTCCCTAAACGTATGCAAGCTAATGCTCAATTCCCTATATCTGAAGCTGTGGCACTGGCTGTCGCAGATTATTTAGATATAAGAAGTTCTTTTATTAGCGTAAAATGGCCTAACGACATTTACTGGAACGACAAAAAGATTGCCGGCATATTAATTGAAAATAATTTATCAGGCAATTATTTGAGTGATTGCATTGTAGGCATAGGCTTAAATCTAAACCAATCCGAGTTTAAGAGTGATGCACCTAATCCCATATCTCTAAATACCATAACAAAAAGATTCTTTGATCCTAAAACAGCAGCTAAACGCATTCGGATACATCTAATGTCAAGATTTTGGCAAGCAGAAAATACTCCTGATATTTTGCATGAGGAATATTTAAAAAAACTATATAGAAGAGATATTGCGGCTACATACAAAGATGCAAATGGAACCTTTATCGGCGTAATAACTGATGTTGAAACTACCGGGCATATTGTTATTAAAGACGAATCCGGAAATTTGAGAAGATACGCATTTAAAGAAGTACAATTCGTACTTTAAAATAAATACTATATGTCAAAACACAATAAGCTGAATTAAAATTAGTTATAGTAAACATAAAAAGATAAACAAGTTTATTATCTTTGCAGTTAATAAATTGGTTGATATTATAGATATGCGAAAAAATTCAATTATAATTACATTAATACTTACATTCACAATAAATGTGCTTGCAGCGGACGAAGGTTTGGTAATAATAAATCAGGACAACCGCTTAGATCAATTAGTACATCAAAATACCGGCATTTCACAACTTCCGGCTAATAACGCAATAAGTGTTTCGGGATACAGAGTACAATTATACTCAGGTAATAACCCGCAAACGGCTAAACAAGAGGCCTTAAAATTAGAAAAAGAACTCACTGAATTTTATCCTGAGATTAAGTCGTATGTAACTTACAATGCTCCATTTTGGAAAGTTAGAATAGGAGATTTTACGAGCTACTACGAAGCTTTATTATTTAGTCGCAGATTAAAAGTTGATTTTTCCAGATTTGAAAATGAAATTTATGTAATGAAAGAAGATGCGGTAAAACCTATATATTTTGAAAATAACGGCTTAAACCTAATACCATGAAAAAAACATTTTTAATCATTACTTCAGCATTATGCATTCTATTTGCATCATGTTCTGTTGTAGAACCTGACCCTTCACTTGACGACAAAGATTTAGTAGAGGGATATAAATTCTCTCAGACTATTAGTATCAACTACGGCGAAGACGGCGAACCTCAAATCACGAATCCCTTAAGTGGTCAAGGAGTTGAAATTACTAATAATGGTCAGCACGTTACAATACGCTCAACAATGACAGATCCTGTATGTTACGAACTTAAAGGTACTTGTACTGAAGGTTCTGTAAAAATATATGGAGAAGAAAAATTCAAGCTTAGCCTTAATGGTCTAGATATGAGTTCAACAGATAGTTGTGCTATCAACATACAATCGTCAAAACGCTGCTTTTTAGTATTGGAAGACGGTACAACTAATAAAATTACTGATGGTGCCGGATACCCGACAGACAAAGAAGAACTTACTAGTGGAGGCGAAGACAAGAAAGGTGCTTTTTTTAGCGAGGGTCAAGTAATAGTAAGTGGTAATGGTACTCTTGAACTAAGAGGTAGAAACAAACATGCACTTGCAACTGACGAATATCTTCGTATTAGAAGCGGAAATATAACTATTACAAATGCAGCATCAGATGGTTTACATGTTAAAGAATATTATTGGCAAGAAGGTGGAGAAATTAATGTAAACAATCAGAATGATGGCTTGCAATGCTCTGAAGGTTATATAAAGATTGATTCCGGAATACTCAATATTGTAACAGCTGATGATGGTATACTTACCAATTATGGAGATGAACCGACTGACACTGAAGCTATTGATGCATCTATCACAATAAATGGTGGAGATATCAATATTATTGCTATGTCAGGTAAAGGTATGTATTCAAATGGTAACATTTACCTAAATGCAGGTAAATTAACTATTACGTGTATTAAAAAGGAAAAAGTAATATCTACGAATCCGACAAAGACTGCAAGTATTATACTTGTTGATACGGAAACGCATTACACCCCTGCACAAGACTAATTGTAACTATGTTAATACGCTTATACGAAGAAAATCCGAATTCTAAGGAAATTGAAAGAATCGTGGGTATTCTAAAAGATGGGGGTATTATTATATATCCAACAGACTCTTTGTACGCATTTGGTTGCGATATTACGAATGCACATGCGGTAGAAAAGATTTGTAAAATCAAAAATATTGATCCGGGTAAAATGCCTCTGTCATTTGTGTGCAGTAATATAAGCCACATTAGCCAATATTCGCAATTAGACAACAATACATTTAAACTATTAAAAGAATGCTTACCCGGACCTTTTACATTCCTTCTAAATGGTAACAGCAATCTGCCTAAACTATTTAAAAAGAAGAAAACCGTAGGTGTTCGTATTCCTGACAATGGTATTGCGCTAGCATTAGTAGAAGCCCTAGGAAACCCCATTTTATCAACTTCAATTTTTATTGATGAAGACGAACCTGAATATAGTACCAATCCGGAATTGATTGAAGAAAATTATGCAGGACAAGTCGATTGCGTAATTGATGGCGGTGGAGGTTCTTTAGAGCCTTCAACAATAATTGACTGCACAGGAGACAAGCCTTACCTTAAACGTAAAGGTAAGGGCGAAGTTATACTCTAGTAAATTAATTTTTACTTATCATTCAGCTTCACAGGTAACACAACTCCTTTTGAACCATTTGGTGCCGGAATACGTAACCATCTGGATAATGTAAATACTGCATCAGCTGCATCCACTTGATCTGATACCAGCTGTGGCGCGATTCTCCATCCGTAGAAATATAGTGGTACTGTTTGGCTGCTATTTGACTTATATCCATTGGGTCTGTTATTAATGTCAACCTCGTACCAGCCGGGTGAGAGTGTATATAACAAATCGCCTGAAGATTCGCGATAATATGCATATCGCAATGAACCTGAAGCAAAATATGCTTGTTCTAAATCAAAGGAAGTTGCCACATTAACCACACCCGGTATCAAATAAAAGAACTCAACAGCCTTATTTTGCACATCTTTTAAATTCAATCCTTTTTCTTCTATCAGTTCCCTATTAAGATATATATTTCCTCTTCCACAAGATAAAACCCATTTGAATTGTCCGTAGTTTGCCATTAAATACGAATTTAACAGAGCCAAATATCTATCAACATTAAACGATTTACCCGGCACATTAGGATTCATTCGAGTAGTTTTCATTGCATCATCAGTTCGTGTCGTTGTAAGATAAATCAAGACATTATCCTTCCCGAATTTATTATCTAAATTTTCGAACAGCCATTGTAAATTCTTATCCAAACGCAAATAAGCATCTTCTAATTCCATGCTTAAACCAAATTCCGCCTTTAAGAAAAATGGTTGAGCCGAAAATTGAAGCAACATCAAGTCGGGAATCATATCTTTGCCCATTTTTAATTGCTCTATTGCTTCTAAAGCAAAATCACATAAATAGTCATTTGCGAATGGTGTTGTAGCAAAATTATCATACAAATGCAAGCCATTACAAGCTGCACGTACTTCATACTTAAAGCCGCTTCCACCATTTGTTGATGCAGATACATAATAACCTGCAGGATACATAGTTTCCCATGTTTTTGACAGGTATGTATCTATGGTTTTCTTGTTATTGATATTCTGAACCCACTCGGGCAAGCTGGTCATGTAATAATTAGATGAGGCCCAATTCCCTGATATATTATTCATCCAAAAGCAATTTCCGACATGTCCTAATTGCAATATTGCTTTAGTAGGATCTATACCCACCGAAACAATTTTTGAGCCGTTTATAGATGCTTCTTGTAATTCATCAGCTAAGCTTGTACATTGTAAATTTTTTGCAGATAAAGTTCTTGTATCAGATAAGCCTATTACCGAGGCATCAGAAGCCGACTTTACTTGTCTGCTTAATTTCCTGTCAAACTTTGAATCTCCTACTATTCCATGTATGTATGGTTCAGCACCTGTAGCAAAACTTGCAACATCAACCGAAGCATCAGCCGATTGATATGAATATCTTACATTTGGAAAAACAGCACCTTGCTCTGCCAAACGCTTAAAGCCACCTTTCGACAAGCTATTCCAAAATAAAGAAAGGTAATCAGAACGTAAACCATCTATTGTGATTCCCACAACTATTCTAGGGCGTTCCGGCATTGATGGTGTTTGAGCATCAACAGAGTTGAAGAAAAACAACAGTGACGCTAGGCAAGCAAAAATTTTATACTTCATACAATCGTGTTAAAAGAATGTACAAAGTTAGTAAAAAACTTAATTATGCGATTAAGTATACTTATTCCACTAAATTCCAAGTTTGATACGTGATTGTATCGGTAAAAGACACCAAACCCTTGTTAAATACTACTGTAAAATCTTTATACTTTCCTAAGGTAGCGCACTTAATGGTATCTCCAAATAAATCATCCGCCGTGTTAAAATCAGGCTTATCAAAATATAAAGAACGATAGTCTTCACCACCTGCAATCTGCTGGGATAATACCAAAGCAACCAAGCCTCCTTTTCCATAAGTATAAATCAATTCAGGTATGTAAAAAGATTCGCCATTATTATCGATGATAAACCACCGTATAGAAGATTCACAAGCACACATTGCAGATACACTAAAACAACCTGCATGAAATTCCTTAATGGAATCCACTACTAATTCCATTTGCTCATTTTCGTTACTAACATATTGTAATACTTGATTTTTCGTATAAGGGAAGTATTGTTTTGTTATTTCAGGTACATCATCACAATTCACTGTGCATCCGCACAATAACATTGTGCATGCTATAATTAAAAATTTAACTTTTTTTCATAATTATAATTTTCTTTTGATTATCCTATAAAGGTAATACAATAATTTTTAATAAAAATGACTTTATTCTGTTTTTTAATATTAAAAATTCAAATAAGAAGTGCGAAACGCAAAAGAAATGGCAAAATAGTTGAATGCCAATAAACATATGTCAAAAGTTGGAATTATTTAATGCAATAAAAGTTATTTCACTTTTAATACGTAGATTTTTTGTATTGTTACGCCTGCAGATGTTGCGTTTCTCGGAATTACGAAAGACAGAGTTTTAATAGGTAATTGGGACTTACCTATATCTTCGATGTATTCACAACCTGAAAAACGATATAAGATCGAAGTTGTTCTGTTTTGTGTATTGTAATCGGTTGTTGTTCAGCATATAACTTTCGTAAGTTTGCGCATACAAAGCACAATTTATACACGCTAATAACATTTTAATGATTCTCATTTTCTTATTTTAATTTTTGTACTGAATGGAGTTTTATCTATAACAATATATACAATATAGATTACAGCAGCAAAATACGAAACGGATATTTGTGATTCAGTATAATTGCGCTTATAAACTTAATATTTGTTTTACAAAAAACAACTATTATTTTTAAAACAATCAAATCTTAACATTCGCTCACCATTCTACACCATCTGAAATATCCCGCTAAAGCCATACAAGTGTAGAGTGTATATAAACCTGCAGTTATGGGTATTTCTTTGTATAAATATAATCCGACTGTAATAGCATCCACAACCAACCATACCAACCATTGCTCAATATATTTACGCGATAACATCCACAAAGCCACTATACTAAGAGCAGTAGTTAAACTATCGCAGAACGGCACGGTGCTATCAGTAAAATTAACCAACACATAATATATTAAAACATGAGCAATTGCATAAGCTAATACTAAAGGAACTATCTTTTTTAGTGGCGTATGACCAATTTTAATAACCGCAGCATCAGACCCATTCGGCTTCCTACTCCACATAAACCAACCATACAAACCTGCAACTACATAATAAACATTCATGGCAGCATCTGCATATAGTCCCGATGTAAGATATAAGATTCCATGTACAATAGGCATAATTATTCCTATCAGCCAAAGCCAAATATTGGCCTTATACTCAAGCCATAAATACAGTAGACCAAGTATCAGCCCTATAATTTGAAGAATTAATTTTAAATCCATTTTATTAAAATTTTATTGTAACATTAGCCAAGAAATTAAATTGAGCCTGAGGCAAATAATACCCCTCATCATAACGTTCTCCACCAGATATTTCGGAATACGCAAAAGCATTAGCACAATACTTCGAATTAAATATGTTATTAAGTGCAATACCAAATCTCACACTTTCGATTTTTTTTGTTTTAAGAGTATATGCAAGATTTAAATTTGTAACACAATAATCATCTATTGTAAGATTCTCATTTTGACCATTGGTAATATACTGTTTACCAACATATTGAGTAAAAATATCAACCTCGAAACCATGTGTATGGAAATTGAAATCTGTTGATGCTATAACACTAGGTGAATACGACAAAGTTGATGTTCCGATATATATGGCATCCATTTCCCATGTGTCCGAATTTGATACATATTCTGTATAATCAAGCACTCTATTTTGACTCAAAGTTAAGTTCCCGCCTAAAGAAAACCATTTTAGAGGATGCCCCATAATCGATAGTTCTATACCACGACGATAACTGTTTGGAACATTCATATATAAGGCTTCATAAGTATCCGGATTTTGTTCGCCTGTTAAAACTAATTGATCTTTGTAAATCATATAATAGAAATTAAGTCCAAGTTCTACATATTTATGATTTAAACGATAGCCGAATTCAATATCATATAATTGTTCTGATAATGGGTCCTTCCCTTTTTCTGCATTCACAAAATCTTTACGAGTCGGCTCTCTATTTGCCATAGCGAATGATGCATATACACTATTGTATTTCAAGAAATTATAGTTTATACCTAATTTAGGATTTATAAAATTGAAAATCTTATTAATATTAATTTCTTGCATATCTGATGTATTGTAATCATACAAGTCATCTTTGCCCCATATTCTCTGATTTACAAAACGATATTGAACATCAGCATATAAATGAAAACCTTTGAATATTTCCCAATTAGCTTTTACAAAAACATTACCATCGTGTTTTATTGATGAATTTCTATAATATTCGAATGGAGCATTAAAGTTAACAGCATCAACAACATTAAGCACATCGCCGTAATGGTCGCCTGCATAAGTATTCCATGCTAAACCGAATGATAATTTAAGCTTGCTGATCTGATAATTTGCTGAACTTACAAATCCTCCAAAATGGTTATACATTCCTTTTTTACGTACAAGATTACTTTTACTTAATGGATTATCATCCTTATCGATTAAATTATCCAACATATAAGTATACAAACTCCTGTTATTCTTGTA
>Ga0116158_10000554_pt1 | contig 36695 bp, 35 predicted proteins | sample AD_UKC052_MetaG_FD_89883 | JGI IMG/M metagenome (GOLD analysis project Ga0116158, IMG submission 89883) | Active sludge microbial communities of municipal wastewater-treating anaerobic digesters from USA - AD_UKC052_MetaG | ecosystem: Engineered > Bioreactor > Anaerobic > Digestate | place: USA... | reverse complement strand
GGCTCTTCCCAATTGGCGGGCGGTATCGATGGAACCGACAGTTCCGTGTTGTTCCAAAGCACGTAGAGGCGATCGTTCCGCAAGTGGTAGACCACGGATCCATACTCATCCACCCCGGTGGTATTGCGTACTTCCTGTCGCTTGTCGATGCCCTGCCACCACACCGGGTCACCCGTCCTGGGATCCAAGCAAAGCACCAGCAGATCGCCATAGTTCCAACTGTAACTGAACTGCATGGGTGATGAGCCAGCAATGGCCTTGTTCTCGGTCCTGACCTGTTCCATCAATACCAGGATACGACCATCGCTACGGTGAAGGACATCCTTGATCCCGAAGTCATCCAGCCGGGCCTTGTCGGTATTCGCCGCGTTGCGTTCGCCACTGAAATGGGCCACCATATCGGCGGGCCAAGCCTGCATCCGTGAGGTCTCCAGATCCAGACCGTAACCGAATCGAGCGAAGAAGGAACCGTGCAGTTCCTTGCTGTACGCCGATGGCTTGGTGGTATAGGTGGCATAGACCACGCAGGCATTGGCCGGGTCGAAACCGAGATGCACATCCTCCAGTTCCATCCCCTCGGGTCCGGTCACTGGATGTGACTTCCAAGAGCCCTTGCCATCGTAGCCATAGAGGCGGTACACCCAGAGGGGCTTCTGCCAGCTTTTCTTGTAGAGGTAGGCCCGACCCACATCATCCACGGCCACCTGCTGTGCAGCCCCTCGATCCGCCTCGAACTCCAGTTCCTGTTCATGGGCCCATAGCTTCTCGACCTGAGGAAGTCCATAGCACGTGAGCCGCAACTTTTCCATTGTGCCTTTCACGAACGGCAACTCGGAAAGGACCATCAACTTGGAACCATTGGAGGAGAAGGACCAACGATACGTGCCCCGGTTACCCATCTTCTCCGCCTTGATCACATCCAGGGTGGCCAATTCCTTCAGCGACCCACCAAGGTCGAGTTCATGGAGCTTCAGTGTATGTTCCCCTGCCGCCTTGTTCCAATGTGTGACGAAGGCATAGATCACACCGTTCACCACGGTCACATCGTCCAAGAACTGGGCATCGCCCATCACACCCACATTGAAAGGCACCTCCACGGTGGCTTGATGGGCCAAGGAACCATCGTAGTGTTCCAGCCAATAGTGCTTCACCGTGGTGGCATCCTCACTGGCACGGAGCAATACGAACCCGTCGTCACCCAGCGCCAGCATGCGTTCGATCCGACGCTCAGGATGGTCGTTGGTGGCGGGTGGACCCCACCGATAGACGGGCTCCTGGGCCTGTACGAACGAGGACAGGACGACCGCTGAAAGGACAAGAAGTTGCTTACGCATGCAGACCTATTTCGGCGTACAGGTGGAATTGTATTCGGCGATGATCTCCATGATCCGGAGCATGCCATAGCCATCCTCCTTGTTGGCCACCTTCGCAGCAAGGTCCTTGTTCTCGGCCACGTACTCGCTCATTTTCACCGGGAACTTCAACGCGAAGTAGTCCAACGAACGCGGCTTCTCATCGCCGGGCTTGTTCAGGACCATCTTACTGGGGTAGAGTCGGGCCATGTACTCCTCCTCCGATTCATTGGGCAGCTTCTGCATCATGGCATAGTTCTCGGCCCGGTCGTACCACACGTACTCGTTGATGCAACCACCCTTCACGAGCAGGTTGGCCCGGACAGCGGAGCCAATGAGCCCACCACTGTAATTGATGCAGTGATAGACCTTGTCCGCAATACCATATTCCTTCAGGTCGGAGGTCTTGTACTTCACCTTGCTCTTCTTGTCCTCCTGGCTGGCGAAGAAGAGTACTTCGTTCTGCATCTCATAACGGTTCTGGAACTTGATGTACCCATCCGTTCGGGCACCTGAAGCGTCAATGACGTAACCCGGATAGAGATCACCCATCCGATAGACGGACGGGTCCCAGTTCTGGGCCAGAGTGGCCATGAATGGAAGTATCAGGAGGGTGAGGACTGTGGAAATGCGGGTCATGTGTGCTGATATGGGGAGCGAAGGTAGGTCTGCCCGGAAGTCGGTCGACGGGATCTGTACACGCAAGTGTACTGAAGGTTCGCTGGTAAACCCGAAGGACGCTCGGAACGGGCTACTTTTGCCGTTCATGGCGCTCTCATCTTCGTTGTTGGAACAGGCCGTGGACCAGTTGGCCACGCTACCTGGCATCGGCAGACGCACCGCCATGCGACTCGCGTTGGACCTCCTGCGCCGTGAGGTGCATGAAGTGACCCGCTTCAGCGATGCCATTCGCAAATTGCGCGAGGAGGTCCGCTACTGCGAGGAATGCTGCAACATCAGCGACCAACCCCGATGCACGATCTGCCAGGACCCTGGTCGCGATGCTGGGCTTGTATGTGTGGTGGAGGACATCCGCGATGTGATCGCCATTGAGAACACACGCCAGTACAAGGGACTTTACCATGTGCTCGGGGGGGTCATCGACCCGATGAACGGAGTGGGTCCCGACGACCTGCATACACTGGAACTCTTCACGAGGGTGCAGACCGGCCCTGTTCGCGAGGTGCTACTTGCTTTGGGTGGTACCTTGGAAGGCGATACCACGGGCTTCTACCTCAACCGCAGATTGGCCGGCATGGGCGTCCTGGTCACCACCATTGCACGAGGCATCAGTGTTGGCAGCGACCTCGATCAGGCCGATGAGATCACCTTGGGCCGTAGTATTGCCGACCGCAAACCCTACGAATCGGGCCAGCGCCGATAGCCCCCTTTCACCGAGGTCCATGCCCGCATGAAATTGTCCGTTGTCATCGTCAACTACAACGTGCGAGCCTACCTCGAGCAATGCCTGCGTACCGTATACACGGCGTTGGAGGGTGTAACGGGCGAGGTGTTCGTGGTGGACAACTTGAGCACCGACGGCAGTGTGGAGATGGTGCGGGAGAAGTTCCCTCAGGTGCACCTGATGGCGAACCAGGAGAACGTGGGATTCTCACGTGCCAATAACCAGGCCATCCGTGTGGCCAAGGGCGAGTATGTACTGCTGCTCAACCCGGATACCGTGGTGGGCGAGGACGTCTTTCAAAAGGTGGTGACCTTTCTGGATGCACATCCCAAGGCGGGTGGCTTGGGCGTGAAGATGATCGATGGTACCGGTCGATTCCTTCCTGAGTCGAAGCGAGGTCTTCCCACCCCACAAGTAGCCTTCTTCAAGATCATCGGGCTTACGCGGCTGTTCCCCAAGAGCCGCATCTTCGGCAGGTATCACCTGGGGCACCTTCCTGAGGACAAGGCGGCGCCCATCGAGATCCTCTCAGGTGCATGCATGTTCTTGCGAAATCGCACGTTGACGGAAGTAGGCCTATTGGACGAGAGCTTCTTCATGTATGGAGAGGACATCGACCTCAGCTATCGGATCACCCTGGGAGGCTACGAGAATTGGTACTTCCCTGACGCTCGGATCATCCACTACAAGGGAGAGAGCACCAAGAAGAGCAGCGTGAACTATGTGTTCGTGTTCTACAATGCCATGGCCATCTTCGCCCAGAAGCACTTCACACAGCGTAGTGCAGGCATCTTTCCCGCGCTCATCAATGGCAGCATTTACTTGAGCGCCGCAGCCGCGATCGCAGCTCGCTTCCTGAACCGCACCTTGTTGCCGGTGTTGGATCTACTGTTGGTGGTCGTGCTGTTGGCCTTGGCCCCGGTGGTCCCACAGCGGTGGCCCATCATCCAGGAACTTGGTACTGACGTGTTGATCGGAGCGTTCGTGGTGGGTTGGTCCGCGTTGTTCGGCGCCTACGACCGTCCACTAAGGTATGCGTCATCGCTCATGGCCATGGGCGCCATGGCCTGCCTGGCATTGACGATCGGGTGGTTGGGCTCGGGTGAGACCCAGGATGCCGTTGAAGTAGCCCTCCTGTGCGCTTGGATGGGTGTTGGGGCATTGGTGGTACGCGTCCTGTTACAACTCCTACGGATCAAGGGGTTCGGCATGCGGCGCAAGGAACGGGAACGCATTCTTGCCATCGGTTCACCTGCCGAGACCAAACGCGCGTTGGCGCTTCTTTGGCAGACCCATTTCGGCCTCGGCCGGACACTTACTGTGCTTCCTGGCGGGCATGAGGCTTCTCCTGGACAATTGGCACGTATAATCTCCCGTGAGCGCATCGGTGAAGTGGTGTTCTGCGCCAAGGATATGCCTTGGGCCACCATGATCCAGAGCATGGAACGACTTCGCGATCTCGGTGCGGAATTCAAGATCGCCCAGCCTGAAGGTGAGTTCATCATCGGCCCCAGCAGCTTGGAGAGTTTACAGGACCTCTTCGTCCTGGAAAAGTACTCCGTGCGCGACCCGGCCGTGCGGCGCATCAAACGCATATTGGACGTGCTATCAAGCACCCTCATATGTATCGCTGCCCCGCTCCTACCACTCGTGGCTCAACGACCCGGTCATGTTCTACGCGAGGCATGGGCCGTTCTGCTCGGCCATCGAACATGGGTCGGTTATGCCGGCCCGCTGCCACGGGATGTCCGTCTTCCGAAACTGCCACCAGCCGTTCTTGGACCTCTTCCGGAGGAACAACTTCCTATGGACCGAGCGCTGTTGGACCGGGTGAACATCCTTTATGCCAAGGATCATCATCCCTTCCGCGACCTTGTGATCATGATCAAGGGCCTACGCACGTTGGGTGTAAGATGATCGGTACCAACTGAGCGGGCATCGTTACCTTTGACCGGTGCCCGAAAAGGGCTGTGAGACCATGTCGCAGATCGATATCCTGTTGCCCAAGATGGGCGAAAGTGTGGCTGAGGCCACCATCATCAAGTGGTTGAAGAACGAGGGCGATCGGGTGGAAGCCGATGAACCCTTGGTGGAGATCGCCACGGACAAGGTGGACAGCGAAGTACCTGCCCCAGAGGCTGGTATCGTGCTCAAGCGGTTGGTGAACGAAGGTGACGTGGTGAAGGTTGGACAACCGATCGCTCAGATCGGCAGTGCAGTTGGAGCGGCCGCACCAGCACCTGTTACGACGGCAGCGACCGGTGTTGGTGCACAAACGCTTATCCCCTCCGGCAACGGTCGTTCAGCTCCTGCATCGGTGGGACCATCCGGCCCGGTCGAACGCAACGGACCCAGTGGCAAGTTCTACTCTCCTTTGGTCCGGAACATCGCCCAGAGCGAAGGGGTCTCGTTGCAGGAACTGGAAGCGATCGCTGGCAGTGGCCAAGGTGGCCGGGTGACCAAGAAGGATATCCTGGACTACTTGCCGAACAGAGCCCCTGGCGCCACCGCAGGGCCATTGCCTGCAACGAACGCACCGATATCCCCGGTTGCGACCACCGCGGCTACGGCCCCTGTAGCCACCCCGCAGGCCGCTCCCACGGTGGCCACGTCCCCGGGTGACGAACTGATCGAAATGGACCGGATGCGCAAGCTCATCGCCGACCACATGGTCATGAGCAAGCGCACAAGCCCGCACGTCACCAGTTTCGTGGAAGCCGACGTGACCAACTTGTGGCTGTGGCGCGAGCGGATCAAGAAAGCGTTCGAACAACGTGAAGGTGAGAAGCTCACCTTCACCCCGGTCTTCATCATGGCCATTGTTCAGGCCATCAAGGAGATGCCCATGGTGAACGTCCAAGTGGATGGGTACACGATCATCAAGAAGCGGGATATCAACATCGGTATGGCAGCTGCGATGCCCAATGGCAACCTCATCGTCCCGGTGATCAAGAACGCTGACCAACTCAACCTGGTGGGTATGGCCCGCAAGGTGAACGACCTTGCCAATCGAGCGCGACTGGGGAAACTATTGCCTGACGAGATCAGCGGTGGCACCTACACCGTGACCAACGTGGGCACCTTCGGCAACGTGCTGGGAACCCCGGTGATCAATCAACCACAGGTCGCGATCATGGCCACGGGGGCCATTCGAAAGAAGCCGGCCGTGATCGAGACCCCACAGGGCGACATGATCGCGATCCGGCATCAGATGTTCCTTTCCCATTCCTACGACCATCGCGTGGTGGACGGGGCGCTCGGCGGACGTTTTGTAAGGCGGGTGGCCGATATCCTTGAAGCTTGGTCCATGGACCAAGGGTACTAGGACCCTACCTGATGGAAAATCCTACATTTAGCCGCCCTACGCCTTTTTCTGAACCTGAATGCATCCACCCATGACGAACGGCTACGCTGCCTTAGCCATCATCGGCCTTACGCTTGGCTCCCTCCCGGCCAGCGGTCAAGGAGAGAACACGTCCTTCAACTGGAAGTTCGAGGAGGCCAACAAGTTGATGGAGGAGAAGTTGTACAACCAAGCGGCGGACATTTGGAGTGAACTGCTTGCTACGGACGGGGAGAACGCGAACTTGAGCTATAAGTTGGGCTATTCGTTCTTCCATTCATACAATCAGAAGAGCAAAGCCCTGCCTCACTTGGAACGGGCTTCACAGGCACGTTCGTCGGGCAAGTACGGCGGGTTCAATACCACGGGCTACGACCCTTTCGATGCCAAGGAGCGCAATGCCCCGGTGGAGGTGGATTATTACTTGGGTCGCGCCTACCACTTGAACAACGAGTTCGACAAGGCGGACCGGTTCTATCAGAAGTTCCTCGACGAGGTGGATGAGAAGCATGCACTTCGATCCGCGGCTTCCCGTGGTAAGGAGCAGACGGCGAACGCCCGCCTGCTGAAAGCCAATCCCGTCGCATACACCGTATCCAACGCAGGCAACATCATCAATGGTGATCACCCGGATTTCAGCCCGGTGCTCTCGGTGGACGGGAACGCGTTGTTCTACACGTCGCGGCGCATCCGGCCGGATAGCTCCAACGGTAGTATCATCGACCCCATTGCCGGATTGCCATACGAGAACATCTATGTGAGCTATAAGGACCGGGATGGCAATTGGCAAGCACCTGAACTGCTCAACATCAACCCTGCCGGTGCAGGTCACTTGGCATCGGCCAATGTGGCCGCGGATGGTCAGACCCTGTTCATCTATCGGGATGATGGGGGCGATGGCAATATCTACGAGAGCAAACTCGTGGGTGAGGTCTGGAGCGACCCGGTCCTGATGGGGAGCGATATCAATACCAAGGCCTGGGAGACCCATGGTGCGCTGACCGCTGATGGGAACACCTTCTACTTCATCAGCGATCGCAAGGGCGGTATGGGAGGACGCGACATCTACCGCGTGGTACGCCTTCCCGATGGCACGTGGAGCAAGGCGCAGAACTTGAGCAACACCGTGAACACCGCCTACGATGAGGATGGAGTGTTCATCCACCCCAACGGGCGTACGCTGTATTTCAGTTCCCAGGGTCACAACTCCATGGGTGGCTTCGACATTTTCTACACGGAGCAACAGGATGATGGTAGCTGGTCAACGTCCCAGAACCTGGGCTACCCACTGAACACCGTGGATGATGATGTCTTCTTCATCACTACTGCTGATGGCCGTCGCGGCTACTTCAGCAGTGACCAGATCGGAGGTTATGGAGAGAAGGACATCTACTTCGTGGACCTGCCGAACGAACTCGAGGCAGAAGGGCTTACCGTGCTCAAGGGATTCATCATCCCCCCACCGGGCGAAAGCCTCCCTCCCTCCACCATCCTCTATGTGACCGATAAGAGCACGGGCGAGGTGAAGACCTACAAGCCTCGGCAGCGTGATGGGGTGTACGTAGCGATACTGCCCCCCTGTAAGGAGTACAACCTCGACTACCGGGTGAACGACCAGACCGTACACACCGAGGACATCTTCGTGGAGTGCGAGAGTTCCTACCAGGAGATCAACAAGGAGATCTACTTGAACCCGGTCTCTCTGGCAGGACCTGCGAGCATCGTGGACCTACCGAAAGGGTCGCCCCCAGGTAAGAAGGAGAAGGGTGAACCGGTGAAGACATTGCCCGACGGCACGGTCGCCACTGTGGCCGCTGGCGACCCCAAAAAGGCACAGGACCCGAAGAAGGCCTTGACCGATGCCGAACTGAAGGAAAAGGGTGAGAAACACGTGGCCCCCGATGCGAGCTATGCGGACGAGTTCACGAAGTTCTATGCCTACAACGCCAAGGACATCGACCAGAACGATGCGCGTTGGAAACAGTTCGTGGATGTGGTCGTTGGCTTGATCGAGAAGAACGGAGAGGCCAAGGTGGTCATCGAGGCATCCGCTTCCAAAGTACCCACCAAGACGTTCGGAACGAACGAGAACCTGAGCCGTCAACGGATGGAGGACGCGCGAGCCCGTTTGGTGGAGGCTGTTACCGCCCGCGGCAAGGACGCCAATAAACTGATGTTGGAAGCCGTGAACAACCTGGTGCAAGGCCCGCGTTACTCGGGGGACTACCAGAGCACGGATAAGTATGGGAAGTTCCAATACGCCAAACTGAAGGTGCGCTAGACCTGGCACCCGACCTTCGCAAGAACCCCGGCGTGCTGTCGGGGTTCTTGCTTTCACACCACATAGCCTTATGCCCCTCGAACTGATCCGTCCACTCGCATTCTTCGATCTCGAAACGACCGGGACCCGGATCGGGCGGGATCGCATCGTGCAGATCGGCATCGTGACCCTATCACCGGATGGCAGCCGAAGCAGTTACCAGACCCTTGTGAACCCGGGAATTCCGATCCCCCCGGAGGCTACTGCGGTCCATGGGATCACCGATGAGACCGTATCCGACGCGCCCCCGTTGGAAGCTGTGGCATCGATCGTGCTACGCGAATTGGAGGGTTCTGACCTGGCCGGCTTCAACCTACTGCGGTTCGATATCCCGTTCCTGGCGGAAGAGTTCTTCCGAATAGGCGTGGAATGGGACCAGCTCAGCGTCCGCGTCGTGGATGTTCAGCGCATCTATCACCAGATGGAGCCTCGGAACCTGAGCGCTGCTGTGAAGTTCTATTGTGCCCGCGAACACACAGGAGCGCACGATGCCTTGGCCGATGTGGAGGCAACAGCCGATGTACTTCTAGCCCAGTTGGAACATTATGGCGAACGCCTCAAGGGGGACGTGGAGTTCCTTGGCGAACTCAGTGGGGATCGTAAGCGTTCACCGGATCCCTCAGGCAAGTTGCGCTTTGACGACCAGGGAATGGTCTGTCTGGGTTTCGGCAAATATTCCGGATGGACCTTGGAGAACATCGGCCGCAACGACCCGGGCTACCTCCAGTGGTTGATGACGAAGGCCGACCTGCCTGGTACTACCTTGGCGGTGATGCGCCAGGCACTTGCCGACCAAAACCAGTGAACCCATGAAGATCGTCTGCATCGGCAGGAACTACCGCGAGCATGCCAAGGAACTGGGTAACGATGTACCTACCGAGCCGGTCATCTTCCTGAAGCCTGCAAGCGCACTGGTGCCAGCCGGAGGGCCTATCCGATTACCCGCCTTCAGTGGGGATATCCACCATGAGATCGAACTGGTCTACCTCATCGCCCGTCGCAATGGGAAAGCCATCGCCGATCGGGTCACCATCGGCTTGGACCTCACCGCGCGAGACGTTCAACAACAATTGAAACAGGCTGGACTGCCTTGGGAAAAGGCCAAGTCCTTTGATGGCTCAGCCTATGTCGCAGGCACCTATGCCGAGGTCGTGAACCTCCCGGAGGGACGCCACATCGACTTCACGTTGTCCCGCAATGGCAAGTTGGTTCAACAAGGTCACAGTGGGGAAATGATCTTCGGAGTGGAGGAACTGATCGGCCACGTGGAGCGATACATGCATCTGGAGACCGGTGATCTGTTGTTCACAGGTACTCCGGCCGGGGTCGGTAGGTTGAACGCAGGTGACATTCTCCAAGGCACCTTATTGGGAGAACCCTTGTTCGAATTGCGTGTGGAGTAGCGGAACGCCGTGAACGGTACCTTTGTCCGCCCCTAGCCACGCGCAGGATCCCATCAGCATGACCAAGATCGTCCAAGTCGGTAACATCGCCTGCGGCAGCGACCAGCTCTTCCTCATCTCCGGTCCATGCGTGATCGAAACCGAGGACGTGATGTTGCGTACTGCCGAGAAGCTCAAGGAAGTGAGCGAACGCATGAAGGTGCCCGTGATCTACAAGAGCAGCTTCACCAAGGACAACCGTAGCAGCGTGGACTTCTACCAAGGCCCGGGCTTGGACGAAGGCCTGAAGGTCCTCGCCCGCATCAAGAAGGACTTTGGCTTCCCCATCCTCACCGACATCCACTACCCCAGCCAGGCCAAGCCCGCCGCTGAAGTGGTGGATGTGCTACAGATCCCGGCCTACCTGGTGATGCAGACCACACTGGTCACCGAGGCCGCGAGGACAGGCGCCGTCATCAACTTGAAGCACGCCCAATTCCTCGCGCCGGACAACATGACCAAGCCTGCCGAGAAGTGCGTGAGCGTGGGGAACGACAAGATCATCCTCACCGAGCGCGGCTACACCTTCGGATACAACGACCTGGTGGTGGACCCACGTGCCTTCTACCACATGCGGAAGACGGGCTACCCCGTGGTGTTCGACATCACGCACAGCATCCGCAAGTACGGCATCCCCAGCGCAGACCCACGCGGCGGCAACCGCGACGTGATGCCCACCATCGCCCGCGCCGGTGTGGCCGCCGGGGTGGACGGCGTGTTCATTGAAACGCACCCCGACCCCAGCAAAGCCCTCTGCGACGCCGCCAGTCAACTCTGCGTGTACGACCTGGAGGAATTCCTCAAGCCTCTGCTCGATCTCCACGCCGTGGAGGTGAAGCACCGCCACCAACGCGCCAACGCCTGATCATCGCACCCGTACCGTCGACCCCCGGGGTCGACCAATGACATCACCCCGCACCATGGAACTCTACCTCGACAGCGCCGACATCAAGGAGATCGACGAAGCCTTCAAACTCGGCTTCCTCACCGGCCTCACCACCACGCCCACCTTCATGCACCGGGGCGGGGTCACCAACATCGACAAAATGATCCTCGACCTCGCCAAGAAGGTCCCCATCCTGCAGGTGGAGGCCCTGGGCGAGACCGCAGAGGAGGTGGTGAAGGAGGCCAAGCGCCAACTGAAGATGGGCCTGAAGAAGGAGACCACCGTCTTCAAGATACCCGTGAGCCTCGAAGGCCTGCGCGCTTGCCGCATGCTCCGCAACGAAGGCATCATGGTGAACGTGCACCTGGTGTACACCATCCAGCAGGCCTACATGGCCATGCAGGCCGGTGCCAGCTACGTGTGCCCGCTCGTCGGTCGTCTGCAGGACCAGGGGCATGACGCCCTCGCCCTCGTGGAGCAGTGCGTGCGCGCCGTGAACTACTACGGCTACGACACCAAGATCATGTTCAGCAGTGTGCGCACCGTGGAGCATGTGCGCAATGCCGTGGACCTCGGCGTGCACACGATCACTGTGCCTTGGAAGCTGATGAAGCAGCTCACCGACAACCACTTCACGGCCATCGGCACCAAGCAGTTCTACGTGGACACACGCCTGATCACCATGAAGGTGAAGGACGTGCTCTCGCGCAGCAACCCGATCGTGAAGGACAGCGCCACCGTGAGCGAGGCCCTCGTGGAAATGACCAAGCATGGCTTCGGTGCGGTGATGGTGGTGGACGCGAAAGGCAAGAACCTCGGTGTCTTCACGGATGGCGGCCTGCGTCGTGGCATCGAGAAGGAGGGCAACAAGTTCCTCACGAAGAAGCTGAGCACACTGAAGTTCAACGCGCCCTTCAGCATTAGCCCCGAGGCCTTGCTGGATGAGGCCCAGAAGGCCTTCAAGGAGCACAAGGTGGATACATTGAGCGTGAGCGAGAACGGCAAGCAGCTCGGCATGCTCGACATCCAGGACCTGATGAAGGCGATCGCGGGGTAGTTCGGCGTTGTCGGTTGCCGGTTATCAGGCTGAGTCCGTAGGAGCCTGACAACCGGCAACGAACAACTGACAACCATGTCCCTCCTCCTCCCCTTCACCACCCACGGGCTCCGCACCACCGCCTCGGAGCCCGAACTCCTGCGCCGCCTGGCCCGCACCAAGGCCGTGATCTTGGACTGGGACGGCGTGTTCAACGACGGCTTCAAGGATGCCGAGGGCGGCAGTCCGTTCAGCGAGGTGGGCAGCATGGGCGTGAACCTGCTGCGTTTCGCCCTGTGGTTGCGCAACGGCCCATTGCCCAAGGCCGCAGTGATTACCGGCCAGCACAACCCCTATTCGGAGCGCTTCGCCCAGCGCGAGCGGCTGCACGGCGTGTACATGGGCTTCACCAACAAGCCCGATGCCTTCGACGCCTTCCTCGCGAAACACGGCCTGCAGGCCGAAGAAGTGGCATTCTTCTTCGACGATGTGCTGGACCTGCCCGTGGCGGCGCGCTGTGGCCTACGGGTGATGATCGGCAGCCCGGTGACCGCGTGGCTCGTGGACCAGGCCATCGCACGTGGCGAGGTGGACCTCGTCACGGCCAACAGCGGCGGCAACAACGGCCTGCGCGAGGCTACCGATGCGGTGATCGCGTTGCTGGGCAACGGGAGGGAAGTGATCGATCATCGGGTGCAGTACTCCGAGACCTACCAACGCTACCTCAGCGAGCGGCAGGCCGTTGTACCAGAGATCGTTCGCAACGCCCGCTGATCAGCGCAAGTTGACCCGCGTGGTCTGCACACCCTCTTTCACCACCACCGTAGCTGCCTTGAACGATGGTGGACCCATGGTCACCGGCGCATCGTTGCTGAAGCCATAAGGCTCCTGCGGCCAACCGACCCAACTCGTATTCAACACACGGTCGCTGTTGATGTCATGGAACACCTTCACCGCATGGGTTCCCGGATTCACGTCGGTGTAGGTCACCCGGACGGTTCGGCCCTCCGCCTTCACCACCTTGGGAGCACATCCTTTGTCATTGTCATAGGACTCTTTGGACGGACAGAGCAACATCATCAGCTGCCCACCAGCATCCGGCTTAGTGAGGACTACCTCGACGTGCAATGTGGATTGGGCCATTGACCGACTGGCTAGAAGGAGCGCTATCAGGAGTATGGGTCGCATCGTGCTGGTTGAATGAAGTGTTCCGGGCCAGTGCTTCCGCAAGGTCCTTTTGAAAGCGGTCGCGCGACAACTCAACAGCGCCCAACCTACGGGTGAATGGATTGATGTACTGGGTGTCGAACAGGATGAACCCCTTCGCACGAAGCTGGTCCACCAATGCATGGAATGCGACCTTGCCCGCATGGTCCTTGCCGAACATGCTTTCGCCGAAGAAGGCCGCTCCCAAGGCTACGCCGTATATTCCACCTGAAAGCGTACTTCCTTCCCAGACCTCCACGGAATCGGCATATCCAGCCTCATGGAGATGCGTATAGGTCTGGATCAATCGTTCATCCAGCCACGTCTCCGGGCGGTCGGCACAAGCCCTCATCACACGTTCGAAACATGTGTTCATGGTCACACGATAGCGACCGGACCGGATCACACGGGCCGTCCTACTATCCGGTCGAAGTTCGTCCAGTAGGAATACGGCACGGGGATCGGGATCATGCCAATGGATCCCTCCATCATCGTGCACCATCAAGAAACGACCCTGCCGGTAGCCGTTCAACACCACATCCACAGGGATCGTAGGTACAGTGGAAAGGACACTCATTCCTTCACCACCCGAAGGATCCATTGTCCACCCGAACTCCGGAGTCGTATAAGCCATGATCCGCGAGGAAGGGTTTCGAGGCCGTTCAATTCGACCTTCCCTTCAGGGGTGGGAACGTGGTTGGAAAGATGACCCGTACGACCGATGGCGTCGATGAACCGCACCTCCACCGGTCCACGAATTCCAGTAGGGACCCGCAGCGTCAGTGATGTCGAGAAGGGCACCGGATAGGCCTGGAACCCATCGATACCATACACATCGTCCCTCACGTCGACAGAAGCTACGAGTAGTTCGTGCGCCAAGAGAAAGTCGGGAATACCATATCCCAGTTCCGCGTCGGGGGAATTGAACTGCGATGCACTTCGGCGCACAGCGTCCATGATCTGCTGTGCGGTGCGCTCGGGGTGCAACTGCCACAGGCAGGCCACGAGTCCTGCCACGATGGGTGAGGCGAACGAGGTACCGTTCACCTCGGCGATGCCGGCCGGTTCACCATTCACCACCGCCACCCCGGAGGCCATGGCCGCGATATCCGGCTTCACCCGGCCATCCGCACTGGGGCCACGTGAACTGAAACCGGAAAGTACGGCAGCACTGTCCACACCACCCACGGCCAGGATGTCGATGGCATCGGCAGGTGCACCGATATGGAACCATTCACTGGAACCGGAGTTGCCCGCGCTCTGGACCGGGATCATGCCTTTTCTGGATGCGATGCCTGCTGCGATGCTGATGCGGGTGGTCTGGCCATCCATGTCAGCGTAAACGTGATCCGTAAGACTGTCATCGAACGTGGTGTATCCCAATGAGGTATTGAGCACATCGCACCCGATGCTGTCGCAGAACTCAGCACCGGCCACCCAATTGTCCTCTTCCACCACCCGTTCATAGGAAACGGTCTCGGTTCGCACCAGGACGTAGTCGGCTTCGGGTGCCGTACCCCTCAATTGCCCCGGGATATGACCGGTCATACAGCCAAGAACGGATCGTCCATGCCAGTGGTCCTGGTAGATATCCCCATCATGGTCAACCAGATCCCGAGTAGCGAGGATCCCCTCCCGGGTCCGCAGGTCCTCGAACGCATCGATCTCGTTCACCCGTTCGAAGCCCGAGTCGAGCACCCCGATGAGCATGCCCTGCCCTTCGGCGTTGAGCGCATGGAGCGTATGACCATTGAGCATCTCGATCTGTCGAAATGATCGGCCATACACATCGGAAGCCCCTCCTCGTTCCTCGGCCAGCGCGTGCGGTGTTCTGAACTTGTCCGTGTTGGGTGACGCAGTGGTTGTTGTGGTCACGGACCGCAAAGCCGCCACGAAAGGAAGCGCGGCGATGGTCTCCAACGCGCTCGGGTCAGAGGTGCGAACCGTGATGGCATTGAACCATTTGCTCCTGTTCACGAGCTGCACCTCCCCCGTGGCCAACACGGCGGCGATGTAGGCAGGATCAACGGGCAGGTCCTGTTCGTCCAAGGCGATGTTCTGCGCTGCGCGCCGGGTCAATGCACGAGGAGAAAGGTATTCCTCCGGCGCATCCAAGCTGTAGGGCGTGTTATCCTTGTCCGTGAAGCGGACCCAATGCAGATCCGGCCCCGTCTGGGCCACCACGGACAAGGACGACAGAAGCAGCGTGCAGAGGAGGGTGTTGCGCATGACCGATGATCAGTTCGTACCGTGGTCGACGGCGACCATGGTGACCTTGAACCCGCGGGTACCGGTCATCTGGGTATTCGTCTCTTCCCACTGTTTGTAGACCATGCCTATGCCTTTGGCATATCGCTCCACCAGATCACGCCGATCCACGGGGTTCGCAGGAACGGTGTTCTGCACCAATGCCGTGCTATCAAAGGATAATCCGTTCACGGACCAAGCGACATCCACTTCCTCGTATCCCACTTCGAGTTCCGGGTTCACATTGAACACATTGGAGTCCCAGGCCCTTCCCAAGCGCACCGGGAAGGATAACTTCAGGCGTCGCTCGTTCTCCTCGGTCAATTCGGCTATGATACCGTTCGCTGTGGTCGACCAAACATCACGAACACGCCAAGTGCCACTGGTATCCTGAACGGAGCGTTGTACCCGCCAAGCTTGACGACCTTCGGCATCGATGAAAGCACTTTCAATGCGCTGCCTGAGCCGGTAGCTCACACTATCGTATTCACCGAACTCCTCATCCTTCCAGATGGAGTCCACTTGGTACTCCACCCATGACCCGAGGGTGGTGGGGTAATAGCCGTATCCAAGGTCCGTGGCCACCACTTCCTCCTTCTTGCATCCGCTGATGACAAGAGAGGACAGGACCAGCGCGAAGAACAGGGTCTGTTTCATGTGTGGGTGGTATCTCGATCGATGAAACCTCCTCCAATGACATCGTTGCCTGAATAGAAGACGGCACTCTGCCCCGGAGCGATGCCTGCCACGGCTGCATGAAGATCAACACGGACACGTTCACCATCCGAGGTCAACGTGCCAAGGGTGCCTTTATCCTTGTACCTGATCTTGGTCACAGCCTCCATTTCACCTTCCAACGCGCTGATCATCTGGAAGTTCGGTCGGCGGACCCAAAAGGTTACCTGGTCGAGGTCCTCCTTGCGACCCAATACGACGGTATTGGTCTCTGGCCTGATCTCGGTGACGTAGAGCGGTTCACCGGTGGCGATGCCCAGTCCCTTGCGCTGACCGATCGTGAAAAAAGGGTATCCGTCATGCTCACCCAACACGGTGCCGTCCATGGAGACGAGTGAGCCATGGACCAGTTTGGCCGTGGCCTCGGGCTCCTTTCGCTTCAGGAACCCCCGATAATCATTGTCCGGTATGAAGCAGATCTCGTAGCTCTCGCTCTTGCTGGCCAGTTCCGGAAAGCCACTGTCCAACGCCATCTTACGGATATCACTCTTATGGAACCCGCCAATGGGGAACCGGGTACGAGCGAGGTTTTGCTGCTCGAGACCCCAAAGCACATAACTCTGGTCCTTGGCGGGATCCAATCCCTTGCTCACCACCCATCGGCCACCGCCGGCGAGTTGGCGCACCTGGGCGTAGTGCCCGGTGGCGATCAACTCGCAATCCATCATGTCAGCCCGCTTCAAAAGGGCCTCCCATTTGATGAAGGTGTTGCACAATACGCACGGATTCGGCGTCCGACCTGCTAAGTACTCACTGGTGAAATTGCCGATGATGGCCTCGCCGAACTCCTCGCGGATGTCGATGATCATGTGGTGGAACCCGCGGCTGACTGCCATATTGCGGGCATCGTTGATGCTGTCCAGATCACAGCACCCCGTGATCCGTTTGCCACCACTGGCATCGGCATAGTCCCAGGTCTTCATGGTCACACCGATGACCTCATAGCCCTGCTCATGCAGCATCAAGGCGGTCACGGAGCTATCCACCCCACCGCTCATCGCCACCAATATCCTTCCGTGTTTGCTCACTGTTTCACGCTCCGTTCATACATCCGTGTTATTCCGGCCATCCGCGTAGCCCTGCTCCATGCGCTGGGATCATTGCTCCACCCCTGCCATGAACCTCCTCACCTTCACCACCTTGCCCTTATCATCATACTCCCTTACCTCACCTTCCAACAGATCGTTCACATAGGTGCCCTCTCGCTTCACGGTCTGCCCTTCCAGGACGCGTTGCACATCGCTAGGGGCCCCAAGCACGGGATCCGCGGGAAGGGGTTTCATGGTCCATTTTCCGTTGGGGTGGAATTCCTTGAACGCACCTTCACGTTTGCCCTTCTTGTACGTTTCCTCGCTCTTCAATTGCTGATCGTCGTAGAACTCCTGGAACACGCCATTCTCCTTTCGCTCCTTCTTCAACACGCCTTTTGCATAGAGCATCTGCACCTGTATGGTCCCATCCTCATTGAAATAGTACCAGGTACCATCCCGTGAACCATTGATCAAGTTGCCCTCGATCTCCTTCTTCCCACTAGGAAAGTAGAAGGTCATTCGCCCTTCGGGCTCACCCTTGACATAGGTGCTCTCGGACTTCAGTTTCCCATTATCGAACCAACTGGTGGAGGGTCCATGCAGGAGTCCTTCCACGCGTTCCTCCTTTTCAGCTGGTTGCCCGCTCGGATAGTACGAGATCTGCTCGCCATGCAAGGTACCCAAGCGATAACGCTCCTCCTTCCGCAAGTGACCCTCCGGGCCGAAATAACGCCATGTACTGTCCTTCGCCTGCTCCACGTATTTGCCCTTGGCCATTTCTTGCCCGGACTCGTAATAATGGACCGCGCGCGCAGGCCCCCCCCCTTTTCCGTGGTCCATCACGGTCACCAAGCGTCCCTTTTCATCGAAGTGGCGGAACAAGCCCACGGGTCGATCATCCACGAACTGACCGGAATAGCGCACCTGGCCAGTGTCCCATAGCTTCGACCAAGTACCCTGCTTGCGCCCTTGACCATCCATACGGTTCACACCGGTCGCAGGAGGTTGGGCCTGAACAATAAGGACGGTGAGCGTGAGCCAGAACAGTAGCGCCGATCGATGAAGCATGGAGGGGCAAAGTTAACCCGGCAATGCAAGGCGTGTGCGGTGCCTGCGATCATGGCGTGCACCGAAGCTTCTACCTTTGGCCACACAGACCAAGCCATGAAGTTCTTCATCGATACCGCAAGCCTCAGCCAGATCAAGGAAGCCCAGGACCTGGGTGTGTTGGACGGCGTGACCACCAACCCCTCGCTCATGGCCAAGGAGGGCATCAGCGGCCACGACCGGGTGATGAAGCACTATGTGGACATCTGCAACACCGTGAACGGCGATGTGAGCGCCGAAGTGATCGCCACCGACTACGCCGGTATGGTGCGCGAAGGAGAGGATCTGGCAGCGCTACACCCCAACATCGTGGTGAAGGTGCCCATGACCCGCGACGGTGTGAAGGCCATCAGCTACTTCACTTCCAAGGGCATCAAGACCAATTGTACCTTGGTGTTCAGCGCGGGCCAGGCCCTGTTGGCAGCCAAAGCGGGTGCCAGCTACGTGTCACCCTTCATTGGTCGTTTGGATGACATCAGCAACGACGGGGTGCAACTCATCGAGCAGATCCGCGTCATCTACGACAACTACGGTTTCGGAACCGAGATCTTGGCAGCCAGCATCCGCCATCCCTTGCACATCGTACAATGCGCCGAGGTTGGTGCCGACGTGGCCACCTGCCCCTTGAGCGCCATCGTGGCCTTGTTCGAGCACCCACTCACCACTATCGGCTTGGAGAAGTTCCTGGCCGACCACAAGAAGGCCGCCCAAGCGCTGAAGGCCTGATCGGGCGATGTTGATCAGTATCCATCCCAAGGACCCCGAGCCCAGGAAGATCCGCATCATCGTGGATAAGCTGAACGCCGGTGGGGTGGTCATCTGTCCGACCGACACGGTCTATGCGTTCGTCTGTAGCGCCCATCAGCCGAGGGCCATTGAACAAGTGGCATGGCTCAAGGGGGTGAAGCCTCAAAAGGCGGACCTCTCCCTGATCTGCAGGGACCTCAGTCAGTTGAGCACCTATGCTCGAGCAGTTGACACCGCTTCATTTCGAATGATGAAGAGCGCCCTTCCAGGGCCGTATACCTTCATCCTTCAGGCCAGTAGCGAGATCCCCAAGCTATTCAAGAACAACAAAAGAACGGTAGGGATACGCGTGCCCGATCACCCGATCCCACAAGCCATTGTGGCCGAATTGGGACACGCTCTGGTCGTGGCAAGCGTACATGACCCGGACAAAGTCGTGGACTACACGACGGATCCGGAACGTATCGATGAGCATCTCGGGGTCCAAGTGGACGCGGTCATCGACGCGGGTATCGGAGGGTTGGAGGGTTCGACGGTCATCGACCTGAGCACAGGCGCGCCGCAGTTACTCCGGCAGGGCCGAGGCACCGTGGAGGGCCTCCTTTGATCGTGCACGCAGCAACCTCCATGCCTCTGGCAGGGCTTCGATCACATCACTGATCAGCATCCCATCAGCGCCCATCCGTAGTGCAACAACCTGTGCTGCGGAGCCGTGCAGGTGTACGCCGATCACTGATGCCGCTACGGGTGCATATCCTTGGGCCAATAGTCCGGTGATCAGTCCCGTCAATGCATCTCCACTCCCACCTTTGGCAAGGCCACTGTTGTTCCAACGCTGTAAAAGCACCTGACCCGCAGGGGTACAGATGGCTGTGGTGGAACCTTTCAAGACGACCACACAACCGGATCGCACGGCAAGGTCTCTCGCTTTGGACCACCGCTCTCGCGAGCCGTCCGATGGTGTTCCAACCAGTCGATCGAACTCCTTGGGATGGGGAGTGAGCACCGTTCCTGCAGGCAAGAAGGCCAGCCAGGTTGGTTCCTTGGCCAGGATGTTCAATGCATCCGCATCCAGCACCAAGGGACCACGAGGTTCTTGTATCAACTGCTTCAGCATCAGGCATGTGCTTGGCTCCGATCCAAGTCCAGGACCCACTCCCCAAGCAGAGCCGAGTAATTCCTTGGGCAACTCGGTCACCGTGGTGCCATCGGCATCGCATGAACACATGGCCTCAGGTACAGAAGCATGAACCACGGCCGCCAATTCCCCGGGCAGGTGGGTCGTCACTGTGCCAACGCCACTGCGGGCGCAGCTCCGTGTGGCCAGGACAGCAGCGCCTATCCTACCCCTGGAGCCCGCCACAAGGACCGCATGACCGAATGTGCCTTTGTGTCCGGCGACTGGTCTCGGTCGCAGCATGCCGGCAAGATCCGAGTGTTCCAAGAGCCAAGGACCCACTGGTCGCTCATCCTCAGGCGCTGGGACGATCCCGATCGGCAGTACAACCAGTTCTCCGACCGCTTCTGCGGTTTCCGATGCGACCAGGCTTGGCTTGGGCCATTGAAAGGTCAAGGTCCAAGTAGCGCGGAGCACGGCGCCATCGATGCTGCCATCGGCGGACAGACCGGAAGGGATATCCACGGCAACCACCTGACCCTCTAGGTCGTTCACATACTCGATCAAGGCACGGATCCAACCCTCGATCGGTCTATCAAGGCCTATCCCGAATAGCGCATCCACGCAGACATCACCCGACCTCACTGGAGGCAACTCCCCCGCCTTCAGAAACTCCAGCGGAACTCCGGACTCGCGAGCTCGCTCCAATTGGTACTTCTGTTCCGAAGTCGACCTGTCATCCGGAAATGCCAATACGGCAAGGACTGTAAAACCTGCGATGTGGAGGTGCCTAGCGATAACCAATCCGTCCCCTCCGTTGTTCCCCGGCCCGACCAGGATCACGAATCGCGCATCGGGAGCAGGCGCACATGTTCCCATGCGGACAGCGCGGGTCAACCACCATGCGCAATGCTCCCCTGCCCGTTCCATCAGGTCGATAGCTGCAATAGGCGCTGTGCGAAGTGTATGCACTTCAGCCCTTCGCATCTGCTCAACGGTGACCACGGCTACCATAGCAGGGGATAAAAGGGCCTGGCCATGAAACGACCTGGCTGGAACGTCAAACTCAATTCTCGAACAAGGCCCACTTCATGTTGAACACGTAGCGATCGTTGTCCGCCGTTCCGGGTTCATCCACCACATCCATGATCTTCATCACGGCGTAGAAACGTTGTTCTGCGGGAAGGCTACCCAACTTCACCAGGACCATGTCCCCAATGGCAATGTTCTCGATCGTTTCGCTTGGAATACCAGCCAGGAAAGCACTTTCCAAGGACACATCCGTCGCATTGGCGTAGTCGAACTCATTGAAGCGCACGAAACGCCCCCCGGCCGGTGAACGCCAGGTCCGGCTGATCTCGGTAACAAAAGGAGTGAGCGGTACATCCTCCAGGTCACGACGGGCCGAATCCACTGTGTACAGTACTTGGACCCGTTCCTGGATATCGAAGGCCGATTCGCCATGAACTGTGGAATTACGGGAGTAGAACTGGTGACCTGAGGTCTCCGTCAGGATCGTTGATCCAAGCGTCACATACAAGGTGCGCTTCGCGCTCATTTCCGCCCCTTCGCTATCAATGAGCCGGAATGTGAGTGTCTCCCGATAGGGTTGGGCGGCATTGGCAACCCGCATTTCCCATACGAAATTGAGATTCGAGCCTGTGAGCGTAGTATCCTTGGCCGTGATCGTGAAATCGTTGTCCTTCTTCGAGGTGACGATCAGCCGCGCCAGGGAGCGACCATCGGACCGACCACGAATGGTGAAGCTCAGTACCTCGCCTGAGACGGCATCGATGTCAGGCGTGCTTGGAGAGATCGAGAGGATCGGAATATCGTTCTCGACCTTCTTGCACGAGGGGGCGATCAGAACGAGGGTGAGCAGGATGGCCAATGATCGCATGAAGTGGTACGGTCTTGTTCGGTCAAAGGTACGTGATGCCTGAACGCACACGGGGCCGTGATCTTGCGATCACGGCCCCGGTACGAACGAAGTTATTAACCTTACTTGGACTTGATGCGGAATGCTTTCGCACGCACGGTAAGGGTGGTCTTGTTGCCCAGGAACATACCATCCTGAACGCTGCTGCTGGAGAGTGGCAGGACGAAGTCCGCGTTCTCGCGCTGCATCAGTGCGTCATAGAGGGCATTGTTGAAGAGGCGACCTTGGGGCACCGGTACCAGACCGCCGCCGCCAATGCTGGCCACATGGAAACGACGACCGCCGATAGGGATAACGCCCAACAGGGTGGTCTGAGTGGCCGTACCGCTCACGTCACCGATGTATTCCAGATCCTCCATCTTGAACTGGATCTGCGTCTCCACGGAGGTCGTAGCGATGTTCTTCGTGTAGACGGTGCAAGAGGAGAACAGGAGCACTACGGCCAGTGGCAGCAGGTGGATTGCTTTGAAATTCTTCATTGCTGCAGTTGGTTACGTAGTGACTTAGTTGAAGTAGATGTTGACCACCAGACGCACTTGGTCGTTGGTGTCCATCGTCATGTACTTCTGCTTTACGCTGTTGTACTGGAGGCCAGCAGAGAACGGATCGTCGGAAACGGTCTGGTACTCGTAGGTATCACCATCAGCTTCCTCCACTTCCACTTTGGTGCGGTCACCCAGCTTCCAGAAGGCGCTCAGGCCATACTCCACACCAACGCTGATAGGCAGGTCGATCACGAACACGCTCACACCGATGACACCACCGAGACCCACGAGGGTGTAAGGGGTGGTTTCAGTGATCGCGTCGGTCTCGCCATCGCGGTTGGTGGTGCTGGACACTTCCTTGTCCTTACCAAAACCGAGGTACAGGTCAGCTCCGGTGTACACATCGAAGATGTTCGAGTTGCTGAAATGCTTCTCGATACCAGGCACCAACATGTATTGACGCTGGCTGGAACGGAACTCGACCTCGCTCAGCACGTTGGTGATGTTCTCAGTAGAGTCGAGTTCACCGGTCAACGTACGTGAGTCACGGAAGAGACGCAGGCCCATACGGAAGGCCATATCATCGCTGATGTATTTCTTGCCGGTGATGAGGTTACCACGGCCGAAGAGGTTCCATGCAGGAATGTCGCGACCACCTACTTCGGTGCTGTTGATACCCACACCGAAGGTCAGTGCGTAATCACCAGCAACCGGGCGGGCGCCGAGCTTGTACCGGGTGTCGTTGTTCTCCCGGGTGGAGAGCTGAGCGCTCGCGATGGAGCAGACACCCAGCAGAGCCATGGACAGTACAGTCTTTTTCATTGGGGTTGGTTTGGTTTATCTCTAGGTAGGTCCGGCCAAAGGTAGGTCTTTGGGCCGGCAAACGTATGAACGATCTTTGGGGTTGTCAACCAGAAATTGTTGATCTATCGAAGTTTCGGGCCCGATCACGCGTCACTCATCCTCCTTGGTCGAAGCCGGCGGCGGCAAAAGTAGTCATAGATCCACACAACGAACTGATCCAGGTCAGGAGGCCTTGTCCACCAGCATGGGTACGAAGCGGAACTGGCCTTTGGGCTCAGCAAGCACCGTGCCATCAGCCAGCTTGGTATGTATGATCATCTCCTGCACCTCACCTTCGCCAACGGGTATCACACATCGACCTCCCACCTTGAGTTGTTCGATCAATTGGGGTGGAACGAAAGGGGCCCCACAGGTCACCAGCACCCGATCGAACGGTGCTTCCCGCGGTGCTCCCGCGAAACCATCGCCATGGAACAGGCTGGCCTTCACCCCCAGCCGGTGTAACCTTTCCTTGGTCTGCATATAGAGCGGTCGGTGCCTTTCGATGGAGAACACCTTGGCCCCGAGTTCAGCCAACACGGCGGTCTGGTAACCGCTACCCGTGCCGATCTCCAGCACCTTCATGCCCTTGGTCACATCCAGGATCTGTGTCTGGAATGCCACCGTCCATGGTTGGGAAATGGTCTGACCACAAGGGATCGGGAAGGCCGTATCCTGGTACGCCATTTCAACGAATGCCGAATCATCGATGAACAAGTGCCGAGGAACAGCCCCGATGGCTGCGAGAACGCGAGCATCTGCGATACCTCGGCTACGCAGGTGCTCCACCAGTTTCCGGCGAAGGCCTTGATGCCTGAAGGAATCCAGTATAGCGCTCATCGACAGGCAAAAGTAACATCCTCGATGGACGCCCTTCAGGGATACCTGTACTTTTGCCGGCCGCAAAAAACGATCGGCACACGACCATGCCCTCTCCCTCTTCCATAGTACGCGTTGGTGTGATCGGTGCCGGGCATCTGGGCAGGATCCATATCCAACAATGGGCGGAGGTACAAGGCGTTGAACTGGTGGGCTTCCATGATGCGGACGAGGGTCGAAGCGCATTGATCGGTGCAGAGTTCGGCATTTCAGCCTTTGCCGGAGAGGACGAACTCATCGCAGCCGTGGATGCAGTGGATGTGGTGACCCCCACCCTTACGCACCACGACCTGGCGACCAAGGTCCTCGAACAGGGTCGTCACTTGTTCATCGAAAAACCCCTGGCACAGACCATGGAAGAGGCTGACCGATTGGTCTCTTTGGTGGATAGGACGGGACTTAGGGTACAGGTGGGACATGTGGAACGGTTCAACCCTGCATTCCGCGCTGCATTGCCATACTTCGATAGCCCACGCTTCATCGAATCACACCGGCTGGCTCAATTCAACCCGCGTGGAACGGATGTCAGCGTGGTGTTGGACCTGATGATCCATGATATCGATCTCATCCTGCACGTGGTGGACAGTCCGGTGACCAGTATCAATGCCAGTGGAGTAGCAGTGGTCAGCGATACGCCCGATATCGCCAATGCGCGGATCGCCTTCGCCAATGGCTGTGTTGCCAACCTGACCGCCAGCCGGATCAGCCTGAAGAACATGCGTAAGTGTCGTTTCTTCCAGCGCGATGCCTATATCGCTGTGGACATGCTCGACCGTTCTGCCGAGATCGTTCGTATGCGGACCGTTGTCGGCGAGCCCGATCCGTTCGCGGTCACCATCGACCTGGGCATGGATAAAGGAAAACGGGAGATCAGTTTCGAGAAACCGGAGATCCAGCGAACGAACGCCATCCGAGATGAGTTGCAAGCATTCGTGAACAGTATCCGGACAGGCACGGATACCGCGGTCACCATCCGCGACGGGCACCGGGCGATGGAAGTGGCACATCGGATCCTGGAAGGCCTTCGGACCCAAGTTGTTTAAGTTGACATACGGATCGACAGAACCTTACGTTATAACGTGGTCCTTATGTCCAGTGCGCTGTCCAAAGCCCCGTTGTTCCTGATATTGCTCGGCAGTTGCCGTTCCTTCGATGAGGTACCTGCGTACCTGACCATACCGTCCATGGACCTGACAACGCTTTCGGAGCAAGGTGAGCCCACGAGTAAGATCACGGACGTTTGGGTCTCCGTGAACGACAAGTTCTCCGGTGTTTGGGAACTACCAGCCCGGATACCGGTGTTGGCAGAAGGAAACCACCGGATCACCGTGGTACCGGCCATCAAACGCAATGGCACGTACGATGACCGCCTTCGGTACCCGTTCTTCACAAGTTGGGAAGGAACCGTGGAACTGACTGCCAAAGAGACCGCGAGCATCGACCCCTCCACCTCCTATGCGAGCAATACCTTGTTCACATTGGAGCCCTTCGATGCGGTAGGAACCTTATTGGACGCCGTGGATGGTGAGGACACCCTACTCATCTTCCGACCCGACACGGACCCTGATCTGGTGCGCGATGATAGTCCGGTAGGTGGCGTGGAGCTCACCTCGAGCAACCCGTTGGCACGGGTGCACACGGACTTGAACTTGACCGCCTCAGCAGGTCCGGTATTCCTTGAAATGGACTACAGTACGGATGTGGAATTGACCGTGGGCGTCGAATACCGCCAGGAAGGCTTCGATATCGCCGAGCCGGTCGTCACGGTGGTGCCCACTACCGGTGATGGGCGTACGCCGAGTTGGAACAAGATCTACATCGATCTATCCACCCTCTTCAATACGAGTGGTCTCACGCAGCGTGACATCTACATCGAAGGCAGGATCGGACCAGGCGGGACATCCGGCCTCTTCCTCCTGGAAAACCTGAAACTGGTCCGGCGCCAATGATGGACCGACGTCTCCAAGTGGGTAAGTATGTGGCGGCCGACCTGGTCGGCTCCGCGTTGGCTTGGACACTGTTCTATATCTACCGCAAGCTATATCTGGAGCCGATCAAGTTCGGACGAGAAGTACCACTGGAGTTCGACAACAACTTCCTGGTCGGCCTGATCGTGATCCCCCTGTTCTGGTTCGGTCTGTATACGGTCATCGGCGGCTACCGGGACATCTTCCGGCGCTATCGCACCAAGGAATTGGGACAAACGCTATTGATCAGTATCATCGGGGTGGTCGTGATCTTCTTCGTCCTCCTCCTGGACGACGAAGTGGCCAATTACACTTACTACTATCGTTCGTTCATCGCACTGTTCACGTTGCACTTCGGCATAACGTTCGTGCTGAGGTTCCTCTTGACGAGTCGCACTGTTCGCCAGGTCCATGGAAGGGTCATCGGATTCAACACCATCCTGGTTGGAGGCAACGAACGTGCAATGGCCATCTATGAAGAGATCGAAGGCCTTCGGAAATCCACTGGCAATCGTTTCATCGGCTTCGTGAATGTGAACGGAGGAGACCAATTGCTCACCCAGGTCGGGCTGCCACGGTTGGGGAAATGGCACGAATTACGGTCGGTGATCGATCAGCATGCTGTTGAGGAGGTCATCATTGCCGTGGACTCCGGTGAACACGAGCATATCAGCCGGATCATGAACGAGTTGGAAGGGACCGGGGTACGGATCAAGGTCATTCCGGACATGTACGACATCCTATCGGGAAGTGTCAAGATGACGAGCATCTTCGGTACTCCACTGATCGAAGTGAACTCGGAGATCATGCCGGCTTGGCAGTTCTCGCTGAAGCGCATCATGGACCTTGGTATCAGTGCGATCGCCATGGTGGTGCTTGCTCCGTTGTACCTGGTACTCTCGATCGCGGTGCGTCTATCAAGCCCTGGACCGATCTTCTTCCGCCAAGAGCGCGTAGGCAAGTACGGTCGCCCCTTCCGAATAATCAAGTTCCGAAGCATGTATTGTGATGCGGAGCGTAACGGTCCTCAGCTCAGCAGTAGTACCGACCCTCGGATCACCCCGATCGGTCGTTGGATGCGCAAGACCCGCATGGACGAGATCCCGCAGTTCTGGAACGTGATCAAGGGGGACATGAGCTTGGTGGGACCACGGCCGGAGCGTCAGCATTTCATTGATGCCATCACCGAGGTCGCGCCCCATTACCGGCACCTTCATAAGGTACGCCCCGGTATCACCAGTTGGGGGCAGGTGAAGTTCGGTTACGCCGAGAATGTGGAGCAGATGGTCCGTCGCCTGAAATATGACGTGCTCTACATCGAGAACATGAGCCTGGCCGTGGACCTGAAGATCCTGGCGTACACGGTGCTCATCATCCTACGCCGGGACGGGAAGTAGGGTGGATCATCCTCCGCCCCTACATTGCTGCCCAAACGCAATTCACGAACATGAAGATCGCTGTGATCGGAGCCGGCCAGATGGGCAACGGCATCGCCCATGTATTCGCCCAGAGCGGGCATGACGTCACCCTCATCGACATCGCTCAGACAAGCCTTGACAAGGGTGTCGCCACGATCGCCAAGAACCTGGACCGTCAAGTGGCCAAGGGCAGCCTCACCGAGGACCAGAAGACGGCCACGCTGCAGCGGATCGGCACCAGCAGCGATATGGCGGCCGGGGTGAAGGACGTCGAACTTGTGGTAGAAGCCGCCACGGAGAACGTGGACCTCAAGTTGAAGATCTTCCGCGACCTCGATGCTCATGCCCCAGCGGCTTGCATCCTGGCCACCAATACGAGCAGCATCAGCATCACCCGTATCGCCGCTGTCACCAAACGTCCAGGGCAGGTCATCGGCATGCACTTCATGAACCCGGTTCCGGTGATGAAGTTGGTGGAGATCATCCGTGGCTACGATACCACCGATGCCGTCACAAGGACCGTGGTGGACCTGAGCACGGCCATCGGCAAGGTGCCGGTCACCGTCAACGACTATTCGGGCTTCGTGGCCAACCGCATCCTGATGCCCATGATCAACGAGTCCATCGAGACCTTGTTCCAAGGGGTGGGTGGTGTGGCGGAGATCGACGCCATCATGAAGCTGGGCATGGCGCATCCCATGGGTCCCCTGCAACTGGCGGACTTCATCGGACTGGACACCTGTCTGGCCATCCTGCGTGTCTTGCATGAAGGCCTCGGGAACCCGAAGTACGCACCCTGCCCCTTGTTGGTGCAGATGGTCGCAGCCGGTAAACTGGGCGTGAAAAGTGGTGAAGGCTTCTACCAGTATACCGCCGGTAGCAAGGACGTGATGGTGGCACCTGCCTTCAGGAAGTGAACGTTCGTGAGGCCACGGCGGCCGATATCCCCACCATCCGTGCCATTGCCCATGCGACCTGGCCGGTGGCCTATGGCAACATTCTTTCCCCCGCACAGCTGGCCTATATGCTGGATCGGATGTACAACGCGGAGACGCTGACCGAACAACTGACGCACAAGGGGCATCGCTTCCTGATCGCGGAAGGGCCTGAAGGACCGAAGGGCTTTGCTGGCTTTGAAACGGGTCTTGCTCTCGGACGCACCCGCCTACATAAATTGTACGTTCTGCCCGAGGCGAAGGGAATGGGATGGGGCCGTCAATTGCTTGACGCAGTTCGTGCCGAGGCGATCAGTGTCGGTGACCAGGTACTCGAGTTGAACGTGAACAAGTACAACCCCGCCAAGGACTTTTACGAACGCCAAGGCTTCCGCATCGAGCGCGACGAGGTCATCGACATCGGCCAGGGCCATGTGATGGACGACCACGTCATGGTGCTGACCTTGAAATAGGGCGCGAACCAACTTACCAGCATGGCCGATACCGTGGACCTATTGCTTTCCATCGCCTTGGGACTGGGCTTGGCTGCCGCCACCGGTCTGCGGGTCTTCGTGCCGTTGTTCCTGGCCAGCGTGTTGGCCCACTTCAATGTGGGCGGCATCGACCTGAGGGAGAACATGGCTTGGCTTGGTGACCTGCCCGTGGTGATCACCTTGGGCGTGGCCACGGTGCTGGAAGTGATGGCGTACTACGTACCCGTGTTGGACCACTTCCTGGACACGATCGCGGTGCCTCTTTCCACGGTCGCTGGCACGCTGGTAGCCGTAAGCACCTTCGTGGAACTACCGCCCCTAATGGCCTGGGGGTTGGCCCTGATCGCGGGCGGCGGGCTTGCAGGCTTGATCAGCGCTGGCACTGCGGCCACACGCGTGGTGAGCACGACCACCACCGGCACTTTGGGAAATCCGGTGGTGTCCACCATGGAGACCGCAGGTTCGCTCCTCCTCAGCATCCTGGCCTGGTTCGTACCACTACTGGCCTTCGGCATTGTGTTGGCAGTGGTCTGGATCGCTACGCGACGACTGGTGCGCAGGTCCTTGGATTGAACCGATCAGTTCATCGTAGTGGCCGGGGGCAGGCCGTAACGTTTGTACAGGCGGGCCTTTCGTTTCTCCAGTCGGGCCTGAGCCTTGCTCGTGCGGGCCGAGCGGTCGGCCACCATCAGTTCGCCCCGCTCGATCCGTTGTACGATCAGCTCCATCATGCGATCCTCGCCGTCGGGATCGTAGGTACTACGTAGGTCCTGTCCGAAAATGCGCGCCAGTCCCTGCCATACATAGGCGGTGAACGCCCCACGCAACCGCTCCACCAGATCGAACGAGGTGCGTCCGGTCTGGCGATCGATCAACTTGATCAGAACACGGCCCTGGCTCATGGTCATGTCCTTCACTTCGGCTTCGAACTCCGCTCTGAGCTCCGCCTCGGCCAATTTCACGTACAGTTCCTGATCGCTTGAACGGTCGATCATGGATAGGTCGTGCTCGTACTCCCGGATCAGGTCCCCGGTGACCCTGGCATACGGATAGACCTTGAGGATATTGCGCGTTAGCTTGTCATAGCGCTCGGCCTCGCGCCGGGTCCGGGGTGTCCATTGGGCCTGTACCAAGCTCTCCCGGAGTTGCACGGTAGGGATCGTATCACCTTCGACCACGACGGCCTTGAGCACATGACCGTTCACAACGGGCTGTGCGAACACGGACGTGCTGGCAAGTGCCAAGCACATCAGCGTGAAAAGGAACCGGAAGGGGCGTTCCATCGATAGGGCTGAGCTCACGTGAAGATACAACGCGGATCTCGTGCCATTATTCCTTGTACGCCTCAGCGTCGCTTTAGTTTCCAGGCACTTACAGGGGCGGAATGTGGTGCAGCAGCAACCGGACGGTGGGTACGATCGTCACTCAGCAGTGCAGCGACGGCAGCAGCAGCGGCCATTTCTTCTGGATCGCTCCCATCCAGGAACTCCGGACGAAAGTGGTCCCGCACGAAATGGGTGTCGTACTTCCCGCTGCGAAAGCTCGGGTGCCCCATCACAAACCGACAGAAGCCCAAGGTGGTCTCGATCCCACTGATGGCGTAGTCATCGATGGCACGTTCCATGCGGGCGATCGCCTCTTCGCGGCTGGCTCCATAGGTGATCAGCTTGGCGATCATCGGATCGTAGTGGATGGGCACGTCCATGCCCTCCTCGAAACCATCATCCACGCGAACGCCCAGGCCTTGGGGAGGACGGTAGGTGGTGAGCGTACCGATGTCAGGCAGGAAGTTGTTGGCGGGGTCCTCGGCATACACACGCACCTCAATGGCGTGCCCGATGATCTTCAGGTCGTCCTGCGTGAAGGGCAGCTTCTCCCCTTCCGCCACGCGGATCTGCAACTTCACCAGGTCCAGACCGGTGATCATCTCCGTCACGGGATGTTCCACCTGCAGGCGGGTGTTCATCTCCATGAAGTAGAAGTTCATCTGCTCATCCAGTAGGAACTCCACGGTGCCGGCGCCTGCGTAGTCCACACTCCGGGCCACGGCCACGGCGGCCTCGCCCATGCGTTTGCGCAGTTCGGGGGTGAGTACAGCGCTGGGTGCCTCCTCCACCACTTTCTGGTGACGGCGCTGGATGCTGCACTCGCGTTCGAAGAGGTAGCAGGTATTGCCGTGTGTATCGGCCATGATCTGCACCTCGATGTGGCGCGGACCGGCCACGTACTTCTCGATGAAAACGCTGCCGTCGCCGAAGGCGTTCTGGGCCTCACTGATGGCGCGCTCCAGCCCTTCCTTCAGCTCACTCTCCTGCTCCACGATGCGCATGCCCTTGCCGCCACCACCGGCGGCGGCCTTGATCAGGATCGGGAAGGTGATGGTCTTGGCGACCGCGATGGCCTCTTCCAAACCGCTCACCGCGCCTTCGGTGCCGGGAACGAGGGGCACACCATGGTCCTTCACAGCTTCCTTGGCGGCCAGCTTGTCGCCCATCACCTTCATGGCGTGGGGCGAAGGGCCTACGAAAGTGACACCGGCCTTCTCCAGTGCGCGGCAGAAGTCGCCGTTCTCGCTGAGGAAACCGTAGCCGGGGTGGACGGCATCCACCTTCAGGTCCAGACAGACCTTGATGATCTTGTCGAATACGAGGTAGCTCTCCTTGCTGGGCGCGGGCCCGATGCACACGGCCTCATCGGCGAAGCGCACGAAGGGTGCATTGCGGTCGGCCTCGGAATAAACGGCCACAGTGCTGATGCCCATCTCGCGGGCGGAGCGCATCACGCGCAGGGCGATCTCGCCACGGTTGGCGACGAGGAGTTTCTGGATCTTCTTGTGGGCCATGTTCCTGTTCAGGGACTGCGAAGATGCGAAGCCTTGGCCTGATCTTTGGCTTTGCCACGCCATGCGCCTTTCCACCACCCTGTTCGTCGCACTCAGTACGCTCCCGCTTTCCGCCCAGATCGGTCGCAAGGAACTGCATACCGATAGCGGGCTGGTGGTCTTGCACCACTTCATGAAGGGCGGCGTGAGCACGAAGGAATGGCGCGACAAGGAAGAGCGCTTCGGCCGCTCCATCGCCTACGACCGCGGAGGCAGGGAGATCTTCAGCTTCCATACCCGACGTATCGGCGGGCATGCCAGTGTCCACTTCAGCTACCATCCCAACGGAGCCGTGAGCAAAGCGGAGGTGAGCGATGCGCCCGATGCGGGCATCCAGTGGTACCGCAGCACCACCACCTTCGATGACCAGGGGAACCAGACCGGCTTCTGGAAGGAAAGCCACGAGGACCTCATGCACCTGCGCATCGACCCGGACACCGAACAGCGCCCTGCCGCCTTCTGCCAGAAGCTCTTCACCAACGAGGTCTTCCTGGTGAACGCCACACGGCAGGCGGGCAAGGCCACGGTAAAGGTCCGCAGCCCCTCGCCCGCCCTGAAGGACAGCGAACACACCCTGGCACCCGGCGACACCGTGCGGCTGGGCAGCTACAGCGTGGGGGAACGCTTCGCTGCGCCCGAAACCGAACTGACCGTTGACGTGCGGCGCGTGCTGCGCAACCGCAAGCGCCCCTCCGCCCAAGGCCAGGTGCGCACCAATGAAGTGGTCGTGAACGCCGAGCACCGGCGGTACTATCTGGTGGTGCGTTCGTGGGGCAAGTGATCAGTCCTCCACTTCAAGGCCCCAGAAAGCGCGCAAGTGCGGCAGCAGCACGTTGAGGTCCACGGCATCGAAGGGATGCTGGGTATCGGGAAGCACAAGGGTTGAGCCGCGGGGCATCAGGCGAGCGGCCTCCAGCGTGTGTTCGGGCACGGCGGTCCGGTCGCGGTCGCCCACGCAGAGCATCACGGGGCATTTGATCTTCTCCAAGGCATCGCGCGTCAAGGGTGGCTGCTCGTGCAGGCCGGTGATCAGCGTGGCCGTGGCGCGCACCAGGTCCTCCCAGCGCTCGGGGCCGTGTTGGGTCAGCAGTTCCAGGACGAACTGTGGCACCTTCTCGGTCATCTTCTGCGTGTCCAGTAGGCGCAGTTCGCGGTCCAGGCCCTCGCGGTCCCATTTCACCTTGGTGCCCAGCGTCACCACCGAGCTCACCCGGTCCGGGAAGCGAGCGGCGAAGAGCAGCGCCGCATAGCCGCCCATACTGAAGCCGAAGAGATGCGCCTCGTCCCAGCCCGCCTCATCCAGTGCATCGGCGATGTCGCGCTGGAAGACCTCCATGGAAAGCCCCTCCTCCGGGATGGCACGTTCGCCGTGACCACGGAACTCGAGAGTGCGGGTGCGGATGCCAGGAAGGACATCACTGAGCAGGCCCAGCTGTTGGCGGGTGCCGAGGGCGCCGTGGAGGAGGAGGTTCATGGGGGAGCGAAGGTGGGTAACCTTGGTTTATCTTCGGCGTTGTCAGGCATGCGGACAATATCGCACCACGGTTCACGCCTGCAGTCGCGTGCGCATACCGGACTCTGACAAGAAAGTCGTCAAAACCTTCGCAAAACCATCCTCGATTGACGGATAGCACGAAGATCCGGCCCAACCGACACTTCCGGCGACAAACGAAGATCTTCGTATACCCAATGTTAGCGGTCATTGCATGAAGACTTAACAATTAAAATCTCTAACCGATGCCAACAACTAACAAATTTCAAAGTAAGAATAACTTGCAAACTTTCAAAATAATAAAAATAAATATATGTGTATTATTGCTGTCATTTTTAATGTGCTTCGCTACCCAGTTTTCACTTGCTCAAAAGCGCGAAACAGCATTAGACTCCTTCTTTACGACAATAGACAAAAATGGAGATATCTGTGGCAGTGTATTGATAGCCGAAAATAGTAAAATTATTTATCAAAAATCTTTTGGTTATGCTGATGCTCAAAACAAAATTCTTAACACATCCAATACACTTTTTCAAATTGCATCGGTATCAAAAATATTCACAGCGATAGCCGTTGTACAATTGCACGAACAAAAAAAATTGAATTTGGATGACAAATTCTCAAAGTATTTTCCGGACTGTCCATATCAGGAAGTCACCATAAGGCAAATGCTTTCGAATACTTCAGGAATACCAAACACTGGCGATGTATTCGTTCCCTTGTGGCGATTAAATCGTGATACAATATTTACACTAAATGACATCATACCTGCACTCAAAAAAAGCGAATTGCCGCTGAATTTTCCACCCGGGGACAATTGGGATTATTCGAACGTCAACTATAGTCTATTGGCTCTTTTGGTAGAAAAAATTAGCAAAGAAACATTTGGAAACTATCTTTCCAAGAACATCTACAAAGCTGCTGGTATGAAAACCACCTTTGCAAAAGCATCGGGTTCAAATCCATATACTCATTCCAATGTAGCTTACAACTATGATTTACCGTATAGATTTTCAACAACTCCAGTAAGAGTAGATTCCTTCGCTACTGATGACTACAAAGTGCATTACAAAACCTGGCCTTCTGAAGGTGACGCAAACATCTATACTTCTGTTTTAGATTTATTAAGTTTCGACAATGCCTTGCACAACGGACTTTTGGTGAAACAAAAAAATCTTGACTTAATCTTTTCCCCTTCAACAAGAAAAAATGGAAAGAAAGTTACTCTAAGGGGAGTTGGGTCTGAAATAGGTGTGATAGGTGATTTCTATTGGGGATTTGGAAATCGCATTTCTTTAGACACAACTATGGGAAATATTGTCTGGGAAAGTGGTGGAATGCCCGGTTGTTCGGCAAACATGATTGCTAATTTGACGAAACAGCAGGTAATTATTTGGCTAAATAACAAAACCAGCAATTCTGCAATGGACAATATGTTTGGCGCGCTGCATATTCTCAACTCCGAGCCTGCTACAGTTAAGCGAGCAAAAAAGCATGTTGCGACTGTTTATGCCCAAACCTTAATAGGTAGCGGGGAGGATAATGCATTTGCTAAGTTGATAGAAATGGTTGATGACACTGCAAATTTTGTGTTGGATGAAGATGAGTTTAATGAACTTGGCTATGAATTCTATAACAACCAAATGACTAATTTATCATTCGAGACATTTCGTGTAGCAATTTTACTTTTCCCGGAAAGTGATAATTTATTCAATAGCTATGGTGAAGTGCTCGCTAAATCAGAAAGAAGGGAAGAATCAATAATAATGTATAAAAAATCTCTGCTGCTAAATTCCAAGAATGAAGATTCAAAAAAATCATTGGAAACTTTAGAGCAAAAGTAAACAAATAGCAAATGAGGGAAGAACAACGAACCGCTAACATGGGGTTTGCGATAGCGGGGGTTCCGTGCTTCGCGAACCCATTTGTGCAAGGTGGAAGCCTGCCAGCAGGCAGGTTCAGTTCTCCAAACAAGGTTTAGTGCTAAAACTCCCCGCCATCTCAACCCCCCGAAACGTTGAACGCCATTCCGCGCAAAGCCGCGCAACAGCGTTCAACAGGGAATGACCAACGCATATAGGGATCACGCGGCTGAAGTTGAACGGTCCGGCTCCCCTCCTCTCCGGCCGCGCATTGGTGAACCATGCCTGTTGCACATCCGTTCTTCCCGCATCTTTACACCATGCGCACCCGCCTTACCGATATGCTCCACCTGGAGCACCCACTGATCATGGCCCCGATGTTCCTGGTGAGCAATGTGGCCATGACGAAGGAAGGTATGCGCTGTGGGGTGGCGGGCTGCATACCGGCATTGAACTACCGGACACTGGAGGAGTTGCGGGCGGCCATCCGCGTGCTGAAGGCTGCCAAAGCGGAGATCGGCAAAGGCGCTTACGGCTTCAACCTGATCGTGAACAAGAGCAACCCGAAGGCCGCGAAACAACTGGAGATGCTGTGCGAAGAGGGCTGCGACTTCATCATCACCTCGCTGGGCAGTCCGGAGGAGACGATCAAGGCGGCGCACCAGGTGGGCATCAAGGTCTTCTGCGATGTGACGGACCTGCGCTTTGCACAGAAGGTGGAGGCCCTGGGGGCGGATGCCGTGATCGCCGTGAACAACGAGGCGGGCGGGCACCGCGGCGGACTTTCACCCCAGGAACTGATCGTGCTGTTGAAGAAGCATTGTAGCATCCCCGTGATCTCGGCCGGTGGTGTGGGCAACAAGGCCGAAATGGACCAGATGCTGGCCTACGGTGCCGAGGGTGTGTCGGTGGGCAGTCCCTTCATCGCCTCGGCGGAAGCGCCCATCACGGATGACTACAAGCAGGCCTGTGTTGAGTATGGTGCGAAGGACATCGTGCTCACGGAGCGGATCAGCGGCACGCCGTGTACGGTGATCAACACGCCTTACGTGCAGAAGGTGGGCCTGCGTTCCCCGTGGATCGAGCGGATGCTGAACACGAACAAGAGCCTGAAGAAGTGGGTGAAGATGCTGCGCTTCTACATCGGCATGAAGGCCACGGAGGTGGCGGCCCAGCAGGTGACCTACAAGACCGTATGGGTGGCCGGGCCCAGCATCCAGCACACCAAGGCCGTGGAGCCGGTAAGGGAGATCGTGAGACGCTTGGTGGGGTGAGTGTTGCAGGGTCCTCTGCGAGAGACCCTGCAAAGGCACAGGATCGCCACAGCGGACCGTTGTGGTCAGCGACCAGGCAGGGCCTTTTTCCAGGCCAGCGCCGGGGCCTCCACCAGCCTCCAGGAAAGGAGGCCATAACCACAGGTCACGACGAGCGAAGCGGCGAACATGGACCAGTCCGTGAGGCCGAAGGTGGAGAACAAGAGCTGCTGGATCGGCCAGCCCGCCAAATAGACGCCGTAGCTGATGTCC
>Ga0116158_10000544_pt1 | contig 36978 bp, 28 predicted proteins | sample AD_UKC052_MetaG_FD_89883 | JGI IMG/M metagenome (GOLD analysis project Ga0116158, IMG submission 89883) | Active sludge microbial communities of municipal wastewater-treating anaerobic digesters from USA - AD_UKC052_MetaG | ecosystem: Engineered > Bioreactor > Anaerobic > Digestate | place: USA... | reverse complement strand
TCGCGGGCGGCTTCGCCCAGCGCGACAATACGGTCGACGAGGCCGAGCTCCAGCGCGCGCGCCGCATGCGCCGGGTCGGCGTCCACGCCGAGCAGTTCTGCGGTCAGGCCTGACGTGCGCAGGTCGCGGGCGAACGAGCCGCCGATCAGGCCGAGTCCGATGAGGGCAACTGTCATGCCGAGGCCCGGGGTTGGAGGGTGGCGGGCGCGTCGCTGCGTGCCCGAACAGGGTCCGTCAGGCCGAGCAGGCCTGCGGCGTTGTCCCAGAGAATCTGCCGCTGTTGGCGCACCGTGAACGGCAGCGCGAGAAAGGCACGCAACACGGCGTCCGGCGACTGCCACGGGGCATCGGAGCCGAACAGGATGCGCGACGCGCCGTGGCGCCGCACCATGCGCACGAGCTGCGCGTCGGACATCCAGAAGAGCGTGTGCGACAGGTCGAGGTAGAGCGGGCGGCCGATGAGCGCCGCCTCGGCCTCGTCCCACATCTGGAAGCCGCCCAGGTGCGCGGCCACCACCGTCAGACGCGGATGCGCCGCCAACAGCGCCGCCAGCGCGCGGGGCGTGGTGCGGAAGGGCGGCGTGAAGACGCGCTCGCCGCCGGCGTGCAGGAAAACGAAGAGGCCGCGCTCGGCGCAGCCGCGCCAGACCGGCTGCATGCGCGGATCATCCAAGGTGAAAGCCTGATACTCGGGGTGCAGCTTGACGCCGCGGAGGCCGGCCACCTGAATGGCCGCGAGCGCGGCCGGGATGTCGGGCGTGTCGGGATGAAGGGTCGCGAGGCTGCGCACCGGGCCGCGGTTGATCGCGGCGGCCCAGGCGTTGATCGACGCCACCTGCTCGGGCCGGGTCGCGACGGGCAGATTGAGCGCACCGCAGATGCCGGAGCGGGCGAGGTCTGCCGTCAGCCCGGCCACGGTGCCGTCAAACGCCGGCGGGTTGCCAAAGCGCCGCGCGAGCTCGCCCACCGCCTTGGGGGCCAGCGCGTCCGGGTAAAGGTGGACGTGGCAGTCGAACACCGGCGTCGGTTCTGGAAGGGTCGTTTGCATCTGAAAGCGCCTCATTGTAGGCGTCCCGTGCAGCCCGCGCAAGCGAAAGCGCTCGTCGTTCAACAACACGTTGTCAGCGTTGCCGCGAAACGGTAAACTGACGGCCAAACCTGCGGGTGGACAGAAGAGCAACGAAAGGGTGCAGTATGAAACAGGGCATGATCGGGCTGGTTTCGGGCGTGATGGCCGCGTGCGCGGTGGCGGCGGGGCTGGACGACGTGGTCGCGCCGGGCACGGTGGCGGAAAAGCTGGCGGACGGGTTTAAATTCACGGAAGGGGCGACCGTCAACGCGGCGGGCGAGGTTTTCTTTGTGGATCAGCCGAACAACAAGATCCTGCGCTGGTCGCGCGAACAGGGGCTGCGTACCTTTATGGATCCGGCCGGCCGCGCTAACGGCATGTGCTTCGCGCCGGACGGGAGTCTGCTGGTCTGCGCCGACGAGAAGATGGAACTGTGGTCGGTCTCGCCGGACGGCGCGGTGACGGTGCTGGCCAAGGCGCACGCCGACAAGGCGTTCAACGGGCCGAATGACGTGTGGGCCTGCCCGCAGGGCGGCGGCTGCTATTTCACGGATCCGTTTTACAAGCGCCCGTGGTGGACGCACGCCGAGGCGCCGCAGGGCACCCAGCAGGTGTATTTCCTGCCCCAGGGCGGTGCGCCGCGCCGCGTGACCGAGGACCTGCAGCAGCCGAACGGGATTGTCGGTACGCCGGACGGTAAGCAGCTTTACGTGGCCGACATCAAGGCGAAGAAGGTCTTCGCCTATGCGATTCAGCCCGATGGCTCCCTGGCTGGCAAACGGCTCTTCTGTGAGATGGGGTCGGACGGCATGACGCTCGATGCCGACGGACGGATCTATCTGACCAACAAAGAGGGCGTCTATGTTTACGACGCGGCGGGCGCCTTTCTGGGCGTGATCAAGATCCCGGAGGGGTGGAGCGCGAACGTCTGCATCGGCGGCCCGAAAAAAGACACGCTCTTTGTGACCGCCTCGAAGGGCTTTTACGCGGTTCCGCTCAAGGTCAAAGGTACGCCGCAGGGGAAATGACGATGGTGCGGCGCGCGGGTGCGGGCCGACGTTGCCCCGTCTAAAAGGGTTCGTGCTTGAGCATTCAAAAACAGATGACGATCACGGCCTGGGTCCGGCGAAACCTGCTGCATTACCGCGTGCGGCATGCCGGTTTTGCGGCTACGTCCGCGCTGACGGCGGCCATCTTCTGCGCGGCGCTGTTGACCGGCGAGTCGCTGCAAGCCAGCCTGCGCGCCGGCTTGCGCGCACGGCTCGGCGCCATCCGTTCGGTCGCGCTGCTGACGGACGGCGTCTTTCCGGCCGACATGGCGCAGCGCCTGCCCGGGAGCGAGGCCGCGCTGCTCCTGCGCGGCGAGCTGCTGAACGCCGAGGGCGTGGTGTGTGCGTCGGACGCGCAGGTCATCGGGCGGCCGGGGCCGCCCGATGAGGGGCGGGCCGCGCTCAACCGACGGGCGCTTGCGCAAGTGGCGGGTATGACGGGCGCGGTGCGTTTCGTCAAGCCTTCGCTCTACGCGGCCGAGTTGCCGCTCGGCCCGGTCACTGCGTCGCGGCTGGTCCGCCGCAATCTGGATTTTGCGGCGGCGTTCGGGGCGCCGGCAGCGCCAGACGCTTTGCTGCCCGCCGACTTCGCGCTGCGCCCGGACTCGGTGCCGCCCGTGAACGTGTTCGTGCCGCTCGCCGCGCTTGCGCGCGACGCGGGAGTTCCGGACATGGCCAACCTGCTGCTCTCCCCGCTGCCGCCGCCGGTGCTCGCGCACGCATTGGCGGAGGCGTTGACGCCAGAGGCGTGCGGGTTGGAGGTCAAAGACCAGAGGTCAGCGGGCGGAGGGCGGGACGGCCCGGACACCGTGATCACCAGTCGCCGTGTCTTTCTGCCGGCCGGCGTGCATGGCGCACTGAGCCGCGCGGGGTTGCCGGTCGAGGCCGCGACCTTTCATCTCGCAGACAGCTTCGAGGCGGGCGACCGTTCGACGCCGTACGGGTTTGTGGCGGCGGTGACGCCCGGAGGTCCGCAGGTGCCGCGCGATCTGCGCGATGATGAGGTCGTCATCAACGCCTGGCTCGCCGAGGCGCTGGGCGTCTCCAGCAACGGAACCGTGACGCTGCGCTGGCGTCGGTTCGAGGCGGGCGGCCGGCTGTCGGAGACGCAGGGCGTGTTCCGTGTGAGAGGCGTGCTGCCGATGGAAGTTGCGGCTGCGGTACGCCGCGCGATGCCTGTTTTCCCCGGCTTAGAGGGGGTTGACCGTTGCGCCGAGTGGGACATCGGTCTGCCGATGGACGACGAGCAGCTGAACGACGCCGCCAACGAGGCTTACTGGAAAGCGTGGCGCGAGACGCCCAAGGCGTTTCTCACGCATGCGGCGGGCACAGCCTGCTTCGGTGCCGTGTTCGGTGAATCCATGAGCCTGCGCGTCGCGGCTGACGAAGCGACCGTGCGCACGGCGCTCAAAGGGGTGGCGCCGGAGCGGTTCGGCTTTCAGGTGCGCCCGGTTTGGCAAGAAGGGCTGGCCGCGGCACGCGGGTCAACCGACTTCCGGCTGCTCTTTAGCGGCATGGCGTTCATGCTGGCGGCGGCTGCGCTGCTGTTGGCCGCGCTCTCGCTGGCATTGGCGCTTGAGGCGCGGAAGGGCGAGATTGCCCTGTTGCGTGCATTGGGCTGGAGCCGCGGCCACGTGATGCGTGTGCTGATGGCGGAGTGGTGTGTGCCGCTGGGCGTTGGCGCTTTGGCGGGGAGCTGCGGCGGCGCGGTCTTGGCGCGCGCGCTGGTTTGGAGTCTGGGCCGGTTCTGGCGTGACGCCTTTGCCGGCGCCGAGCCCGCATTTGTTTTTTCGCTTCCGGCAGCGGTGCTGGCGGCAGGCGTCAGCGTGGGGGCGTCGTTGCTGGTGGTGCTGCGCAGTGCCGCGCGCTATGCCGCGTGTCCGCCGACTGAGTTGTGGCGGGCGCAGGGGGTGCCTGCGCAGGCCGTGTTCGCGGCGGGGGACAGCGCACCGGTGTCGCGTGTGGCGGCTGCGTTGAGCCCGTGCGGCGGGGTGCTGGCGGTCGCGGCGCTGGCCGTGATGGTATGGAGCCCGGGCGGCAGTGCCGCGCATGGTGCGTTTTTCGGTGCCGGTTTTCTGCTGATGCTGTCTCTCATGCTCTTCATGGCGTCGTTGGGCGTCGCATGGCGCCGCGCCGCGCTCGGGCGTGCGGCGTCCGTACGTTCGCCGCTGGCGGCCGGCGTGTCGCGCGCGCTGTCGGTGCCGCGGCGCAGCGCGCCGGTCGTGATCCTGCTGGCGGTGGGGCTCTTCCTGACGGTCGGCATCCTTGCGATGCGGCATGATCCGGCCGCCGGCTGCGAGCATCCGTGGTCCGGCAGCGGCGGCTTCCGCGCGATCGTCACGGCGGCCGTGGCGCGTGACCGCGCGCGCGGTCTGGAACTGGCGCGCGAAGTGAGCGGTGCGACCGGCGTGGTGCCGGTACGGCTGCGTGAGGGCGACGAGGCGGGGTGCCTCAACATGAACGCGCCGCAGACGCCGCGGCTGCTGGGCGTGGACACGCGCACCATGGCGCGTGCGCGAGCCTTTGAGCCGCGCGAGGCCGGCGGGGTCTGGTCGCCGCTCGCGCGCCTGCTGCCGGACGGCGCGATTCCGGTGTTGGCGGCCGATCAGGCGATGTTGCAGTACAGCCTCAAGGTCAAGGCCGGGCTTACGGACGGTGCTGTGCTGACCTATGTCGGGGCGGACGGCACGCCGTGGCGCGTGCGCATTGTGGGGGCGCTGCCGGTGCGCAGCGGGATCCTGCAGGGCGCATTGATCATGGACGAACGGTTTTTTGCGCGGCTGTATCCGGAGGAGGGCTACCGCATGTGGCTCTGTGATTACGCGCCGTATGCCCTGCGCGAGGCGGCTGATATGGCCCTCAAACGCCAGAATGACGGCCGCCGGGCTCAGCTTGCCGCGCTGCGCCATCCGGTGCCGGGCGTGACGGTTGAAACGGTGGAAGCGCGTTTGCGGACGCTGGGGGCGATGGAGGCGAGTTACTTGGATCTGTTCGTGGTGCTGGGCGGACTGGGCTTGGTGCTGGGTGCTGCGGGGATGGCGCTGGTCATCCTGCGCGGGGTGGAGGAGCGGCGAGGCGAGTTCGCGTTGCTGGGGGCGGTGGGTGTGCCGTGGCGGCAGCGGGTCCGCCTGCTGGCGGGCGAATACGGGGTGCTGGCGGCGGCGGGCGTGGTGTGCGGTATGATTCCGGCGCTGGTGGCGATCCAGCCCGCGGCACGCGCGCTGGGCGCGCAGTTGCCGTGGGCCGCCATGGCGACTGTGGCAGCCGGCTTGGTGGTCTGTCTGGCGGTGTGCGTGTGGGGTGCCGCCCGTGCGGCCGCCGGGCGGTTCGACCCCGCCGCCCTGCGGGAACTTTGACCGGCGGAGCGTGTCGGTCCGTCGCCGGCGCTTACGGACAGCCTTTTTCGCGGACGGGGCCGTCCGCGCCCCCAGGCTCGCGCATTTCATTCCTCTAGAAACGCATGATCTCCGCGCATCCTGGCCCCCAATCGATTACCCAGCCGATTACGGCAGAGAAGATTGGCACGGGCGATTCGAATGTGGTTTAATAAGGGCGTCTTCATTTGCATGGAAGTTTCAACGGTTGAAACGATATGGCGAGGATGGATGTATGGCTAGCAATACTTATGAAATGACCGGTGCGGTCAAAACGATTTTCGAGCCCATGACGTTCCCGAGCGGTTTTACAAAGCGCGAGTTTCTGTTGGCCATGGAAGATGACTATCCTCAGGATGTCAAATTCACCTGTGTCAAAGAGCGTGCCTCACAGTTGGACCGCGTGACGCTGGGGGACCGTGTCAATGTGGCTTTCCGCGTGCGCTGCCGCGAATGGCAGGGCAAATATTTTGTGGATCTTGAGGCGTTCCGGATCGACAAGGTGGAAGGCGACGGTTCGTCGATCGAATATGAAGGCGGCGGCTCGGTTGAGCCGATGGACGATCCGACGCCGTTCTGAGGTTGGGCGATGGCGGGCGTAGCGCGGAGATGAGAAGACGGATGACAGAAACGCCCATGACGTTGCGTGAACTGATTGCCCGGGGCGATGCGTACCTGCAGCGCCGGAATGTGCCGGATGCGCGTGTGGTGTGTGAATGGCTGGCGGCATGCCTCTTTAAATGCGGTCGGCTGGACCTTTACCTTCATCTTGACGCGGTGCCGGACACGCGCATCGTGGATGCGCTGCGGCGGGGCGTGCAGCGTGTCGCCGCCGGCGAGCCGGTCCAGTATGTGCTGGGCCGGTGGGACTTTCGCTCGTTGACCCTGAAAGTGGACCGGCGGGCCTTGATCCCGCGGCCCGAGACCGAACAGTTGGTCGATCTCGTCTTGGCATCCCCTCAGGTGCGGCGAACCCCGAAACCGCTGGTGGTCGATGTCGGCACGGGCAGCGGATGCATTATCCTCAGTCTTGCACACGATCTGCACGACGGTGTGTTTGTCGGGCTGGACGTGAGCCCTGACGCCTTGGCGCTGGCGCGGGAGAACGCTGTGCTGACGGGCTTGGCGGATCGCGTCCTGTTCGCCGAGAGTGACGGCTGCGGCGAGTTCGACCCGGCCAGCGTAGATGTGCTGGTATCCAATCCGCCCTATATCCCGTCGCACGTGGTGGACGGGTTGGAGCGGCACATTCGCGACCATGAGCCGCGGCTCGCGCTGGATGGCGGGCCCGACGGGTTGGCGGTTTACCGCGCAGTGCTGCTGGACGCGGTCATGGTGCTCAAGCCGGGGGGCGGGGTCTTTTTCGAGATCGGTGATGAGCAGGGCCCCGCGTTACGTGACCTGTTGGAAGAGTATGGCTTTGTCGAGGTGACCGTGCAGCGGGACTATGCGGGCAAAGACCGGTACGCCACCGGCACCCTCGGGTTTTAATGATTTGCCGAACGCGCGGTGCGTGCAACGTGTCCGAGCGGCCGGAGACGGCAGAACGCATGCCGGCGTCAATCTCGCATCTTCATGTTTCAGCGCATTTGTCACTGAATCCACTTGTCATGATAAGTGGATTCCCGTCGACGGTCTGACCATGCGGTTAAGGCCGGTGTGAGATCCACATGTCATGACAAGTGGATTTCTATGGCGGGACAGTTCAAGGAGTCGAGGCAGGTGCAATATCCACATGTCATGACAAGTGGATTAACAGCGATGTCGTTTGACGGTCTGACGCGGGCGTGATATGCTGTTCTCATCTCATGAGAAGTGAATGGGCCATCTATCATCCGACCGTGTGGAGGACGTGCCGCGCGCTGATGAATGAGCGCCGATTGCGGTGCTTGGCTGCCGTGTTGGACAAGCCGGGAATTGCCGTCAAGGAGGTCGCCGCAGAGACGGGGTTGCCCCAGAACCAAGCCAGCATTAATTTGCGTATGCTTCAGGCGCGGGGCTTGATCACCGCCCGGCGTCACGGAAAGTGGCTTCGATATGATCCAGAGCCGGACCCGCTGGTTGAACATGCCAATGCCATGTTGAAGGCCGTCCGACGCGAATGTGCCGCAGGTGAGTGTGCCTTGTCCCGGATCTGCCGGACGCTGCGCGCGTTCACGCATGCGCGGCGGCTGACGATTCTGCACGTTTTGGCGCGCCACCCGGATTCAACCGCGGAGACCATCGTGGCGATGACAAGGATCAGCCAGCCTGCGGTCTGCCGGCACCTGACGACGTTGAGACGGTCGGGAGTGGTTGGGTTGACGCGGGAGGGCGCTTGGCGATTCACGGTGCCACGGAAACAGTCGGCGCTGGCCCGTGCGCTGCTTGCGCTCATCGACACCCGGTGATCGCCGCAAATCCATTTTTCATGATACGTGAATGGCCGAAACGACGACACGGCCGGTCGGTCTGACTTTGACAGGGCCGAGGGTCAGGGGATTGAAAAAGAGGGAGTGGACATGTATTACATCGGACCTCATGTGTCCATTGGGGGCGGCGTGGCCAACGCGCCAAAGAACGCCAAGGCGCTGGGCGCCACGGGCTTCGGCATGTTTGTGAAAAATCAGCGGCAATGGACCGCCGCACCGTACGCGCCCGCCGACATCGAGGCGTTTAAGAATCAGATGGCCTCAGACGGCTATACCGCCGCCCAGGTCATGCCGCACGCCGGCTACCTCATCAATCTCGCCAACCCGGACGAAGAGGCGCATGCGAAGTCAATGGGCTCGCTGATGGATGAGATCCGGCGCTGCATGTCGCTCGGGCTCGACAAGCTGAATTTTCATCCCGGCAGCCATCTGCGCAAGCTGACGCCCCAGGCGGCGTGTGTGCGCGTGGCGCAGTCGATGAACACCGCGCTGGCGCAGACGCAGGGCGTGACGCTGGTGATCGAGAACACCGCCGGCAGCGGCGGCAACCTGGGTGCGCCGTTTGAGGAACTGCGCACCATCATCGATGGTGTGGACGATAAGTCGCGCGTCGGCGTCTGCCTGGATACGATGCACACCTTCGCCGCAGGGTTCGACATTCGTACCCGCGACGGCTTTCTGGCAACGATGGAGCATTTTGACCGGACAGTCGGCTTCACCTACCTGCGCGGCATGCACATCAACGATTCCAAAGTGGCGCTCAATTCGCACGTCGACCGGCACGAGTCGCTGGGCCGGGGGCTGCTGGGCATCGACGTCTTTCGCTGCATCATGGCCGACGCGCGCTTCGAGAACATGCCGCTGGTGCTGGAGACCCCCGACGAAACGCTGTGGGAGCGAGAAATCCAGCAGTTGATGGAGATGTGCTGAGCCGTCCGGGGTGATCGGGCTTTGGACATGTGTCCCCATTTCTCACAAGAAGGATTCGCGATGAAAAATATTCTGCGAGGCGTGTTGCTGCTGCCGCTGGCGTGTCTCGGTGGCGAGGCGGTTCTTGGTGTCGGCGGGAAACTGTCGCTCAGCGAGCCGGCGATCGAATTCGACGGGGGGCTCTTCACAAAAGGCTGGCAGCGCAGCCTGCACGGCACGGGCTTCACGTTTGCCGATGCGAAGAGCGGCACATGCGCGTTTGCATTGAAGCTTTCAGAGGCCGAGCAGATCGCCGTCCAGGTGAAGGTGGTGCCGGCCGCCGATGGCGCACTCCGCGCGCACTATACCTTTACGCCGAAAGCGGCGCTCGAACTGAGCAGCCTGTTTGTCGGCACCCGCTTTTCCGCGCAAAACATGATCGGCGGACGCTGGCGCGCCGACCAGAAATCGGGCGTCTTTTCGGAGACGCAGGGCGCGCTCGCGATATTCAGCGGGAAAATCAAAGAGCTAGAGATCGAGACGCCGCCTCCCGCCAAACAGCGCCTTGTCTTGGCGTTCGATGCGCCGACCTCCGTTTTGATTCAGGATGACCGCCGGTGGGGCGATACCTTCGGCCTCCGCCTCGGCGTCGGCGGCACGGGGCTCTATCCGGCCGGCAAGCCGCTTCAGGTCGGGTTCACGCTCAAGACCCACGCGCCGCTCACCCTGACATACGCCCGGCCGGTGGTGCTGGAAGCGGGGCCGGAGTGGGTGACGCTCGCGTATGAAAAGGAGATTGTTCCGGGGTCCGCGCTCGATTTTTCCGGCATGGGCTTCGCCGACGCGCCGGCCGGAAAATACGGCTGGCTGAAAGCGGTCGGCCCGCACTTTGAGTTTGAACGCAAGCCCGGCGCCGCGCAGCGCTTTTACGGCGTCAACTTCTGCGGCACGGCCAACTTCCCGTCGCAAGAGCAGGCCGAGCAGCTCGCGGACCGTTTGGTCCGCTTGGGCTACAACAGCGTGCGTATTCACCACCACGACAACGGCTGCGTGCAGGGGAGCCCGGACGCATTAACGCTCAACCCCGGCCAGATGGCGCGGCTCGACGGCTTCCTGGCCGCCTGCTATAAGCGCGGACTCTATGCGACCACCGACCTGTTTGTCTCGCGCAAGGTCGCATGGCGCCACATCGGCATCGACCAGGATGGCCAGGTCGAGATGCAGGTCTTTAAGGCACTGATCGCGGTGCACGAGCCGGCCTTTCAGAATTGGGCCGCGTTCGCGCGCGCCTTTCTCAACCACGTCAACCCGCACACCGGTCGCCGCTACGCCGACGAGCCGGGCATGCCGTTCATCGCGTTGATTAACGAAGGATCGATCGGCTACGCCAAGGCCGAAGCGCGCGAAACGCCGGCCATGCAGGCCGCGTGGGCCGCGTGGCTGGCTGAACAGCGCGCCAAAGACCCGGCCTATGCCGAGATTCCGGATAAGATGCCGTTGCGTATGTCCGGCCGCGAAGGTGCCGCGGTGGCGCGCTTTGTCGCCGACACGGAAGCGCGCATGGTCGCACGGATGAAGGCTTTCCTGCGCGAGGAGATCGGCTGCCGCGCTCTGATTTCGAACTACAACTGCGGCACGCACTACACCACGCTCCAGCCGGTGCGCGAGGCGCTGTACGATTATGTGGACGATCACTTCTATGTGGATCACCCGAATTTCTTAGATAAGCGCTGGGCGCTGCCGAGCCGCTGTGGCAATGAGAACCCGCTGCGCACCGGGTGCACGGTGCCGTGTGGCGTCGCCTTCACCCGCCTCGCCAACAAGCCGTTCACCGTTTCGGAATACAATTTTTCCGGCCCCGGCATGTACCGCGGCGTCGGCGGGATCATGACCGGCGCGATGGGCGCATTGCAGGACTGGAGTGCGCTGTGGCGCTTTGCCTACTCGCACCGGCTGGAAAACATGTTCTCCTCGGAGGGCTTCGCCGGATATTTCGACGTGGCGACCGATCCGCTCTCGCAAGCGTCGGACCGCGCGTCGATCTGCCTCTTCCTTCGCCGTGATCTCGCGCCCGCGACGCCGCGCGCGGCGATCCATCTGGTGCCTCGACCGGACGGGCACGGCGCGGCATTGCCCGAAGCCGCACGGTCGGTCGCTCCCGCCTGGCGCACTGCGGCGTGGCACGCTCAGGTCGGAACGTATGCGGCAACGGCGCCCCTTGCGACATGGCGTCTGCTGCCGGAAAGCGATGCGTATGCGACCGGTACGGTGACGTGCGCTGCGTCGCTGACGAACGCGGTCGGCCCTCTGGTTATTGATCCGGCGCGCGGCGCGTTCACGCTGGACACCGAGCGCACGATGGGTGGTTTCGCGGAAGAGGGACGCATCGCGGCCGGCGCGTTGACGGTGACCCTTCGCGGCGCACCGGCCACGGTCTGGGTGAGCGCGCTCGACGACCAGCCGGTGGTCCGTGGCCGGCGGCTGCTGCTCACCCATTTGACCGATGTGCAGAACAGCGGAGTCAAGTACGCGGACGCGGCGCGCAAGATTTTGCTGTCGTGGGGCAAAACGCCGTACCTCGTGCGCGCGGGGCAGGCGGAGATTGAGCTGACGGTGCGGCATCCCGAGACCTACACCGTCTATGCGCTCGCGACCAGCGGCCGCCGGCTGGGCCAGGTGCCCGCGCGTGTGTCCGACGGTGCCCTGTGCTTCACCGCCGATGTCGCCCATCCGGAAGGCGCCCGGCTGTTGTATGAGATCATCAATGAATGACAACTGCCGGTTTGTGGAGTGCGGGATCTTGCTCCCGTTTTCCAAAGCGGCGGCAAGCCGCCGCACTCCAAATGGAGGCGTGACATGACGAACAACTTTGACATACTCATTTTGACTGCGGCGAACGAGGCGCAGGCCGATGGGTATCGCGCGCAGCTCGCTTGGCGGCGGGCGAACGGGTTGATTCACCCGGACACCGAAACGCGGGTGATCACCGATCCCGGCGGTCGCCGCGTGGGGTCGCTCGGCGCCACGCTGAACGTGTTGGCGCAGGTGGCCGGCGGGCGGGGCGTCGAGGCCTTTGCCGGCCGGCGCATCCTCATCTGCCATTCGGGCGGCGACAGCCGGCGCACACCGGCCTACGCGGCGCAAGGCAAGGTGTTTACGCCGGTGCCGGCGACAGGCCCTGCGGGACAGCCGCTCGCGTTGTTTGACCTGATCCTGCGCACGGTGTCGGCCCTGCCCGCGCCTGCGGGTGGCCATGTGCTGATCACCTCCGGCGACGTGCTGCTCACTTTCGACCATGCGTCGGTGGATTTTTCGCGGCTGGGCGTCACGGGCGTCGCCTACTTCGGGCCGGTCGAGCGCGGTTCGCGGCACGGTGTGTATGTGCCGTCCGGTTTCGGCGCGAACCCGCAGCGCACGGAGTGCGTGCCGGTCGTCGATTTTCTGCAAAAACCCTCCGAGACGGAAGCGCGCGCGTGCGGGGCGGTCGATCCCTTCGGCCACGTGGCGGTGGACACGGGGCTCATCAGCCTGACACCCGAAGTCTGCGCGCGGCTGGTGAAAGCGGCGGGGGTTCCGTCGGCAGTGCCGGTCGTTTCGGCAGTTCCGGTGGACGGAGAGAATGTCGAAGGTAGAAGGGGGGAGAACGCTCAACGCTCAATGGGGGGGGAGAAGGGGCTGCTGGATGCGATCACCGGCGGCGACTGCCCGCCGCTGGACCTTTACGAAGAGCTGACCATGGCTGTTGCGCCGCGCTTTGACGAGGCGCGCTACCTGGATCGGTTCGTCACGGTGCGCGGGCGCGATGCGGCGCACCGGCGGCGCATGCGCGCCTTTTATCGCGCGCTGCGCGGGGTCCCGTTCCAGGTCAACATCGTGCCGTATTGTGAATTTTTCCACATCGGCAGCAGCCGCGAGCTGTTGGCCGGGTTCTCGGGGCTGTCGCGCACGGCGCAGGCTTACGGTTTCGCCAACGGCAGCGGCGCGTGCGTGACCGGCAGCGGCGAAACCGGTCGGGCGTTTGTGTTCAACGCGCGGATCGAGTGTCCGTTCACGACGGGCAACGCGCTGGTGGAGTCGGTGCATGCCGCAGCATGCGCGGGGCTGGAGCTGGCCGGAGAGAACATTCTCACCGGCCTGCCCCCCGAAGCGACCGCAGCGGTTCGCTTGCCGTCCGGCACGGGCCTGGTGGTGCTGCCGGTCGGCGCGCGCGGCTGGGCGGCCGTGGCGTATGGGCTCGACGACGATTTCAAGACGCCGTTCGGCGGCTCGGCCCCCTGCCGCTTTCTCAACGTGCCGATCGAGCGGGTGCTGGCGCGCGCCGGGATGAACCCCGGGCGCGTGTGGCGCGGCGACGAGCGTGACGGCCTTTGGCGTGCGCGGCTCTGGCGTGTGGGGCAGTTGGACGATGTGCTGGCCGAGGCCATGACGCTGGCGCGGCTCGCCGCAGAGAGTGCCTCCGAGACGCCGAGCCGGATCGCCGGCCGCGGGACGCGCTACGGCTTGGCCGAGCTGCTGCCCCGGGTGAACCATGCGCGTCTGCTGGCCGTGCGTGCCGAGATTCGGCGTCAGGTGAATCTGCTGAATGTGGCCGCGCGCGTACTGAATAACGATTCGCTGCCGGCGGCGGAGGTGTGCGGCGAGATTCGCACCGGCGAAGAGGCGACGCGCGCGTTGCGTCAGCTTGCCGGCCTGCTGGACGGCGCGGCGCAGGGCAAGCCGCTGTTGCGCGCGCGCATCTTGCGGCTGATGGCGATGATCGGCGAGACGTTGGCGGGTCAGATCACCGAGCCCGCTCTGCCCTCCTGCCTGTCCGAAGTGGCGGCGGCGGTGGCGGTGAGCTTCGAGCCCTGCCGCCTGCCGCGGCGGGCGGCGATCCTGCACGACCAGGTGGTGTGGGTCACCACACCGGTGCGCATCGATTTCGCGGGCGGCTGGTCCGACACGCCGCCGATCTGCACGGAGCGCGGCGGCACGGTGCTGAATGCGGCAGTGACGCTCAACGGGCTCTATCCGGTCCAGGTGATGGCCAAACTCAACACGGCGGGGTGCATCCGCCTGTCGAGCATCGATCTGGGCGAGCGCAAGGATATCCGCACTGCGGCCGAGCTGCTCGACCATCATGATCCGCACGACTGGGCGGCGCTGGCCAAGGCCGCGCTGATCCTGGCCGGCATCGGTCCGTCGCGGCGCGAGGAGCCGCTGGCCAAATGGCTCAAGACGCTGGGCGGCGGGCTGGACCTCACGATCTTCTCGTCGCTGCCGAAAGGCTCGGGCATGGGGACGAGTTCGATCTTGGGCGCGGCGGTGATCGCCTGTCTCGACCGCGTGTTGGGCGTGCCGTTTAACACCGACCGTTTGATCCGCATGACGTCGATCCTCGAACAGCGGATGTGCACGGGCGGCGGCTGGCAGGATCAGGTTGGCGGCATCATGCCGGGCGTGAAATTGATCCGTACGCAGCCGGGGCCGGACCAGACGGTCTCGCTGCGTTGGACGGTCTTCGACATGTCGGAGGGCAGCGAACTCAAGCAGCGCTGCCTGCTCTACTTCACCGGGCAGAAACGCATGGCGCGCAACATCCTGCAGAATGTGGTTTCCGGCTATCTCGCGCGCGACCCCGCGATCCTGCGGACCGTGGAGGCGCTCAAGGTGTCGGCGCTGGCGACCAAGGAAGCGCTCGACGCGCAGGACATCGACGGGTTCGCGGCTGGCGTGGCGCGTTACTGGGAGTTGAAGAAAAGCATCGATCCGGGCTCGACCAATGCGCCGATCGAAGCGCTTCTCGCCTCGGTCTCGCGCGAGACGCTGGCGGCGCTCCTGCCGGGCGCGGGCGGCGGCGGCTTCATCTTCATGATCGCCAAGAGCGCGGCGGCGGCGGAACGCATCCGCGCGAGCTTCGAGGCCCATCCGCCGAACGCGCACGCGCGCTTCTTCGATTTTGATGTCGACCGGCAGGGGCTGAAAGTCACGGTGCTCTGATGAAGGCGTTGATCCAGCGCGTCTCCGAGGCATCCGTCGACGTGGACGGGCGGCGCGTGGCCGAAATCGGTCCGGGGTTGCTGGTGTTGCTCGGCATGACGCACAGCGACGGCATGGACGACGCGGCGTGGCTGGCGCGCAAGATTCCCGCGCTGCGGATTTTCGAGGACGAGGCGGGATTGATGAACCGCTCGGTGCTCGACATCGGCGGCGCGGTTCTCGTGGTCTCGCAGTTCACGCTGTACGCCGACACGCGCAAAGGCAACCGCCCCAGTTTTGTGGCGGCGGCGCGTCCGGAGCAGGCCGAACCGCTCTACGAGGCGCTTGTGCGCCACTTGCGCGACACGCTCGGCGCGTCGCGCGTCAGCACCGGCGTTTTCGGCGCGGAGATGAAAGTGCGCCTGCTCAACGACGGGCCGGTCACGGTCGAGCTGCTCAGCGGCGGGTGAGAAGGGAAGAGGGAGGAGGGAAAAAGGAGGAAGGAGGGTAACGAGTACACGGGCATTGCGTATGCGGGTTGCCTGTGCCATGCTGTTATCTGCAACGATGGATCGCATGACGCCAGAGCAACGCCACCGGTGTATGTCGCAGATCCGCAGCAAGGACACCGGGCCGGAATGGACCGTACGCCGCATGGTGCACGCGATGGGGTTCCGTTACCGGCTGCACGTGAGCAGCCTTCCGGGAAAGCCGGATATTGTGCTGACGCGCCACCGCAAGATCATCTTCGTGAACGGCTGTTTCTGGCATGCGCACGGTTGCTTGTCGTCACGAAAGGTACCCGCCACCCATCCGCGTTTCTGGACAGAGAAGTTCGCGCGGAATGTCGAGCGCGACCGCAAGGTGTTGGGTCAGTTGTGGTCGGACGGCTGGCACGTACTGGTTGTGTGGGAGTGTGAAACGAAAGACCCCGGACGGCTCTCCGCGATCCTCTCCGCGTTCCTCAAGCCGTCACGGGGTCCTGTCAACTACGCGCTCGACGATCAGCACGCGCTGTATGAGCAGGCGGCTGAAAGCCGCGTTGAGTATGGCTTCGAAAACGAATCCTGAGACATCGCGATTGAATGAAGAATAGAAAAAAAGGAGAACGCACATGAAACAGATGGGAATGATGGTTCTGGCGGCGGGCCTCGCCGGTTTCGCGGCGGGCGGGCCCGCCATCGACGCCTCGGCGGAACGCGCCCGGACGCCGCTGGATCCGGGGCTCAAGCAGATCGGGACGATCCGGCCGCGCGGCGCCGATCAGACCGCGGGCTCGAATTGGACGCTGGGATGCGAGACGCTGGACCGCGATTTCGCGATCTGGGATGCGTACAAGGCTTACATCGTGCCGCTGGGGATCAAGACCATCCGCCTGCAAGGGGGCTGGGCCAAGACCGAAAAGGCCAAGGGGGTGTATGACTTTGCCTGGCTGGACGCGGTCATCGATGACGCGCGCGGCATGGGGCTGAACATTCTTCTGGAAACCGGATACGGCAATCCCGTGTATCCGGGCGGCGGAGGCTTTGATCTGGCGGGCGGCTTCCCGACCTCCGAGGAGGGGCTCGCCGCCTGGGACCGGTGGGTCGAGGCCATGGCCACGCGTTACGCGGGCAAGGTGCGCGACTGGGCCATGTGGAACGAGCCTGACATCAACAAGCAGCACAAGCCCGCCGACATCGCGGCGTTCAACATCCGCACGGCGGAGATCATCAAGCGGATCATTCCCGACGCGCGGATCGCGGGGCTTTCGCTGGCGAGCTCAAATCCCAAGCTGCTGGATCAATGCCTGGGCGCATTGGCCGAAAAAGGCAAGGTGGACCTGTTCCACTGGTTCATCTATCACGGGTACGAGTTCAACCCGGACTCCTCCTACCCGAAAGTCGAGGCGCTGAAGGCCACGCTCGCCAAATACTCGAAAACGGCGCGCATGCGGCAGGGGGAGAACGGGTGCCCCTCCGAAACCGCCACGCGCTTCGCGCTGTCCAACCATCCTTGGACCGAATACAGCCAGGCGAAATGGGATCTGCGGCGCATGCTGGGCGATCTCGGTCACGATGTCGAATCGGCCGTCTTCACCATCTGCGACTTCAATCACACGGGGCGCGAGATCAATCGCAAAGGCCTGCTGCATGCCACCGCCGATAAGCGGGTGGACGGCATCAAGCTGGCGTACTATGCGGTGCAGAACACGGCCGCGGTCTTTGACAACACGCTGGCACGCGTGACGGTGCCGGCGGTGAGCGTCATGGCCGACACCTCGAGCGCCTGTTTCGCATACCGGCATGTGAAGAGCGGATCGCCGCTGGTCGTGCTGTGGGACAATTCCGGCACGCCGGACGACGCGTTCGTCACCCGTCCCGCGCAGGTGACGGTCAAAGACCTCGCCTTTCAGGAGCCGGTCTGGGTGGATCTGGTCACGGGCCGTGTTTACGCATGGCCGGCCGACCGCATGGTGAAGGCGGGCGTGTTCACGCTCTTCAAAGACGTGCCGTTCTACGACGCGCCGGTGCTGATTGCGGAGAAGGCGCTGATTCTCAAGTAACCGACTCCCATGCGTCGCCTGAAACGATATGCCCGCCGGGGTGCTGCAGCCAGCCGGCGAGCGCATCGCACAGCGGCGCGGGTTCCAGCCGCGCCTCGTGCAGGGCATTCAGCGGTTGCCAACGGAAGCCGATCCAGGCCTCGGCCGCCGCCACCGGCGCACCGGGCGCGAGGCCCGGAATGGCCAGTTCGAATACCAGGTTGATCTCGGCGTGGGGCTCGCCGTTCTGCAGGAAGGCGTGTTCGCAGCAGCCGAGAAAACGGCCGGCCGTCGACGCGCGCCCCAGCTCTTCGGCGATCTCGCGCTTCAGCGCCTGCCGCGCAGTCTCGCGGAATTCAATGTGCCCGCCCGGCAGATAGGTGAGCGCGGAGCGCTTGCCGTGGCAGAGCAGCATGTGGCCGTCCACGACGCAGACGCCGCGCACGATGACTTCAACCGGGGAGTGTTCGTTCATGTCGGATTCCTTGAAGAGGGGGGGGCGTATCACGCCTTCAGAAGTTCGTTGTCGTCGCGGTGCGCGATCGGCCACGGGTAGGCGCCCAGCGCCACCAGCGCGTCGCCGGCCAGGAAGAGCGAGCCGCACACCAGCACCACGCCGTTGTTGGCCCGTGCCCAGGCGCGGGCCGCGTCGAGCGCTTCGCGCACGCCCGGCGCGGAGGCCACCGTGTCGATGCCCGCCATGCGCAGCAGCCCGGCGGTCTGGTCGGCGCTCAGTGAGCGCGGGTTCGAGGTGGCCACGCCCCACGCGCATTTGACCGCCGGGGCCAGAATGCGCAAATGGGCAAGCGCGTCTTTGTCGCCGCAGAAGCCCGCGATCAGCGCGACCGGCGCCTTGACCTTGCAGCTTTTCAGCGCCTGGCGCACGGCGCGCGCGCCGTCGGGATTGTGTGCGCCGTCGACGATCACGTTCGGGTCGGCTGCCGCCAATTGAAACCGGCCGGGCCAGCAGACCGAGGCGAGGCCGGTCACAAACGCGGAGTCGGGCAAGGCGAGGCCGCAGGTCGCGGCCGTCTCGAGCGCCGCGACGGCCGCGCAGACGTTTTCGATCTGGAAGGCGCCGGCGAGTGGCACATGGATCGGCGGCAGGGCGCGCTCCTGCGTGCTGATTGTCAGAGTCTGTCCCGCCAGCGTGCTGCGCGAGACCGCGGCCGACACCGCGTCGGCGTCGTCGATACAGCGCGCGCCCTGCCGCGCGGCGGCGGCCGCAATCACGGCGCGCGCCTCATCCGGCATCGCCGCGCAGACCACCGGGCGGCCGGGCTTGATGATGCCGGCCTTCTCGGCCGCGATCTGCTCGACGGTGTCGCCCAGCCAATCACAGTGATCCAGCCCGATGCGCGTGATCACCGAGACCAGCGGCGTGACGATGTTGGTCGCGTCGAGCCGTCCGCCCAGCCCGGTTTCCAGCACGGCCAGCCGGATACCCGCCTGGCGGAAAAGGACGAACGCGACGGCGGTGAGGCATTCAAAGAAGGTGGTTTCCGGAGCGTCCGGCTGCACTTCCAGCGCGAGCACGGCCTCCTCGACCTCGCGGGCGGCGGCCTCCAGCATGGCATCTTTGACCGGGGCACCATTGAGCAAGTAGCGCTCGTGGACGCGCACCAGATGCGGCGAGGTGTAGCGGGCGACCGGATAGCCGGCGGCGCGCAGGACGGATTCGCAGAGCGCGGCGACCGCGCCTTTGCCGTTGGTGCCGGCGATATGGATGACCGCCAAGTCGCGCTCGGGGTGGCCGAGGCGTTCGACCAGGCGGTTGATCGTATCGAGCCCGGGCCGCATGCCGAAACGGCGGCGTTCGGCCAAACGTTGGAAAAAGGAAGTCATGGTTATTCCGGTGAATCGGCTCCCATCATAAATCAGGGGGAAAGGCCATGCAAGGACTCTTGGGAAGCCGAAAAGCCCTACGGCGTCGAAAGCCGGGAGCCGTTAGACGAGTTTTGATTGGGATGGACAGGCAGGAATGCCTTGCCTTGCGCATCGCTTGCAAATCAACCGCTCATGCGGCACAATGGGGGCATGTAACGGGTAGACAATGGATGGAGGTGTGCCGCCATTCCGCAAGAGGGATTTCCCCGACCGGTTATGCAAACGAGAGGTGATTTGTGCAGCACAATAAAAAAACAATTTTGTCTCTGATGTCATTGGTTGCTTTGGCTGCGGCTGTTGCGGTGGTTGTCATCGTACGCTTGAACAAGGCGGGGCCTGAAGCAGACGCTCAGGAACCGTCTGCCGCTTCATCGGCCAAACCGCATGCGACGGTGCCGCTGGCCGGACAGGATGCGCCCCGACCGCCGCGAGCGCTGCCCCATCAACAACAAACGGGTGCGCGCCCGGGACGCATGCGGGCGGGACAGATGGCGCCGGTGTCTGGTGCGGTCGCTCCGGCCTCTCAAACGGGCCAAGCGGAGGCGATGACGGAGGCCCGCCTCAAAGCCGTCGAGGCGTGGGAAGGGTTTGTCGATGTCGTAGCCGAACGGCCCGGAAAACCGACGGCCGATCAGGCGCTCGCATTCAAACAGGAGTTTGCCAAGCTGGACAAAGCGGACCAACTGGACGGCATTCAGACGGCATTGAACCTGTTGCCGGATGATCAGTTCCCCCTTCTGTATCCGATCCTGTTCGACAAGACGGTGGACCCGGATATTCTCGACGAGATTTTTTCGGACGGTCTCAATCATGAGGACGACATCAAGGTGCCGATGATGAAGGAGATCTACAAAGACAAAACGCACCCGATGTATGTCGAGGCCGCGCGCATTCTGGACGCGACCGGCGAGCTGGACGAGGAGAGCGGAGAGGCGGCAGAAGAGTAACGCCTCGCTAGCTTGCCCCGTTCACTTCTCGGCTTCCGCGCTCGCCGGCCCATGCCAACTCGCGCACCAGACTATCGACCACAGTAGGGGCTCGTAGCTCGGGCGGCAGAACGTCAAAGGTGTAGGTCTCGACCTCAAGCGGGATGCGGCTCGCCCGGGCGCGGTCAAAGAAAGCGGGCGTGAGATCCGTGTGGGTCGAGGCCAGCACGCCGTCGCCCTCGAAGAACAGCGGCACATGGAAATGCGTGCGCACTTCACAGCCGGCCTGCTCGCGCGCGGCTTTCAGCGTGGCCTCGGTCAGGTCGGGATACGCCGCGATCCGGCCCCGCGGCAGGCGGATCTTGGTCTGGTGCAGGTAGACCGGGTCGATGAAATCGTGCAAGCGCCGCAAGGATTCCTCGGAGATCGTGGCGCGCAACGCGGCGCTGAGCTGGATGCGCGCGACGCGCAGGCAGGCGCTCTCGAAACGGATCAGCGCGGTCAGCGGGTCCTCAAAGGCCACCGCGAAGTGGCAGGTGTCCAGGCAGAGGCCGATGCGGCGGCGCAGCAGCGCCTCGGCCTCGTCACGCGAGCGGCGGCCGTTGCCGCTGAGCCAGCGCGTTCCCTTGTACAGCAGCTCGTCTTCGAACCACCGGATGACATCGTCCGTGGTTTCCAGCAGGCAGTCGGGTTCGGGTTCCAGCGCGAGGACGATGTCGCGGTTCGCGCGCGCCGAGATGGCGTGCAGCAACTCCGCCATGACCGCGAGTTGCCGGACGCACACCGTCATCCGCTGATCCTCGACTTCCTCCCTCTGACCTCTGACCTCTGCCCTTTTTCGCTTATAGCCGAGCGGTACGGTCGAGATGCTGCCGGCTTGGCCTTCCGGCAACAAGACGGCAAGGATTTCAGCGAGACGGCCGGTGTATGCAAGCCGTTCGGGTGTCGACCAGTCAGGTTCGTAAACCGCGGTTTTCACGGCGGTGCCGTGGAACGCGCCGTATGGGAAACCGTTGATGCAGGAGACGGCCATGTCACTCCGTGTGAGCAGGTCGGCGAAGTCATCCAGTGCGGCGGGAGAAGCGTGTAACTCCGTAGCCGCGACTGCGGAAAGGCGCAGCCCGAGAGGATACGGCGCATCCGGGCAAACGCGCGCTTTGACCGCCAGCGTGTGCCGCGTGATCGCGTCGCGGACTTCGGAGAGGCTTTCGCCGGGATGGATGTTGAGACAATATGGAAGGAGTGAAAACATGAGAAAAACGGGCACCCTTTTCGAGAATGACGTTTCCGCATTATCCTGTTTGTGCGCCGCCGCGCAAAACCCTATTTCAGGATTCCCCATCTTATACCATTCGGCAGGGGCGCGGTCAGTAATAGTTTCGGAAATATCCGCCAGCGTCTTTTGGGTTGATGCTTCCGCGCCTCCCCGCTAAGCTAGCGGCATGAAAAACTTCCTACGGTTTGACAGTGTTGGCGGTGCCAGCGGCGATATGATTCTGTCGGCGCTGGCCGCCCTGGGCGCCGACATGCAAAGGATCGAGCAGACGATTAACGCATTCTTTCCCGAGCCGCTGCATTTCCACGCCGAACCCGCCAGCGGCGCGGGCCTGAACGGCTTGCATGTTTCGGTCCACGCCGAGCACCACCCGCATCATGATGATGCGTTCTGGCCTGACGCGGACAGCCACGCGCACGCGCATGAACACGGTCACGGGCATGCGCATGACGAGGCCGCGCACGGTCACGGGCAGAGCCATCATCATCATGGCGAGGCGCAGACCCATGTGCCGACGCACGCCGCCCACGCCCATGACCACGCGCATCGCGGGCTGGCCGAAATCACCCGCCTGCTGGTCCGCGCCCCGTTGCCGGAGCACACGCGCGACCTCGCCCTCGAGGTCTTTCAGTCGCTGGCGGAATCGGAGGCGGCCATCCACGGCAAAACACCGGAGACCGTCCATTTCCATGAGGTCGGCGCCTGGGACTCGGTCGCCGATATCGTTGGTGCCTGTCTCGCGCTCGACCAGCTCGGCGTGAGCGGCGTCGCGTGCGGCCCGCTGCCTGCCGGCATCGGCACGATCCGCTGTGCGCACGGCGAGATGCCCAACCCTGCCCCCGCCACCCAGCACCTGCTGGCCGGCATGACGGTGACGCAGACCGACGAACCCTTTGAACTCGTCACGCCGACCGGCGCCGCGCTGCTGCGCGTTTGGACGCGCTCACTCGAGCCCGTGCCGGCCACAACCACCGTGCTCCGCAGCGCGTTCGGATTCGGCGCGCGCGCGCTGAACAGCCGTCCGAATGTCCTGCGCGCGACCCTGCTCGGTGAAACGGCGGACGACGTTCCCGGTCCGCAGGACCTGCTGGTGCTGGAAAGCAACCTCGACGACTGCAACCCCGAGTGGTTGGGCGCGCTGACGGCAGACCTGCTGGCGCGCGGCGCACGGGACGTTTGGTACACGCCGGCCGTGATGAAGAAGGGGCGTCCGGGCACGGTGCTCAGTGTGCTGGCCGAAGCCGCGCGTGCCGACGCGCTGTGTGAATGGATCTTCCGATCCACCACGACCTTCGGGATCCGTCGCCACGCCGTGCGGCGCGACGAACTGGCGCGCCGTTTCGAACAGGCCACGACCCCGTGGGGCCAGGTGACGGTCAAAATCGGCTCGTTGCAAGGCCGCCCGATCACCGCCTCGCCGGAACACGAGGCGTGCGCCGCGCTCGCGCGTGCGCACCAGATTGCCCCGCGGCAGGTTTACGATGCGGCCAAGGCCGCCTGCGCCGTTGACACGCACGTTCACCACCATCAAGCCGATTCAGCGACATGAGCATGCCCCGCCTCCATCGACACGCGCACAGCACACACCGGCGGGAGCGCCGCAGCACGAGCGCGGAGACCGTTCCCGACCGTGCGCGGTCCGACACCAGCCGCCGGTCGGCCGACCGGCACGGCAGCGTCCGTCATCGGCGCGATCCGCGTGTCGGGGCCGCCAACGGACGGACCGCCTCGGTCCTGTGTCTCATGGCTGCTTTCTTGGCATTCATCACGACGACCGTCACCGAACTGATTGCCCACACGCGGCAAGAGCCGGCCAACATGTTGCTGAGTCTTGTAGCCGGGCTGTTCGCATTGGCCGCCCTCGCGACCGGCGGGTATGCGCAAACCGTCCAGTTGAGGTATTGGAGCCGGCGCGTACGCAACCGGTTGCTGATCGGTCTGCCGGTCGGTCTGCTCACCTTAGCTATCGCCTCCATGAATGTGTACCGGCAGCAGGTGCCGGTCGAAAAACCCGATGCGCCCGTCCTGTCCGCCGCGCTCGCCCCGGGCTTGGCCGGCGAGGACCGCTCGTTGTTCAAGCCGGGGTGGTATGGCGAAGGCCAGCAGAACGGCGTGTTGGCCGTCGTGACTTCGTATGAAGAAAATGCCGCCGAGGCGCGCGCGTTCAACCGGATCGTCACCGAGCCGGTCGCGTATGCCGTGCTGACCGTCATCAACCTCGGCAGCCCGCTGCCGGTAGTGCTGACACGCACGCGGGTGACCCTGCTGCTGGAGTCCGGCGAGGAGGTCCAGAGCCTGGAGGTCAAGCCGCTGATGCGCCTCGCCGCGTTAGACGAGAGGATGCGGCAGCGTTTGGCCGAGCCGCGCACGGTCGTGCCGGGCGCGATGGCCGCCGATATCCCGGTCTGCCTGGACTCACACTTCCGCTGGCAGCGGGTGCGGGCCGTCAAAGTCGCGCTCCAAGCCGGCGATCTGCTGGTCGCGGGACGTATGCTGACCGCCGAAGAGAAACGGGCTCAGATGGAAAAATCGGCTTCCGGCAAAAACGCGGTCACCAACCTCTCGGCAGAGACCTGGTTCAAGGATCTGTAGCCCTTCCTGTTGCCGTTCAGGGGCGGAAACCGTATAATGCCGCGTATGAAAAGGTTGCATATCTTGATAATCGCCTGCTGCTTGGGAGGACTCGCCGCGCAGGCCCGGGGTGTCAAAATTTGTTTCGAGGCCGAAGCGGCGACAACCGTGGAGGCCCCGATGACGGTGGTCTCGAACGGCATCGCAGGCGCTTCCGGTCCGTATCTCGAGATTCCTGAAGGGGCCGGCAACCCGCCCAAGGTCGAAGCCGGCAAGGCGGTTTTCACCGTTGACGTGCCGGAGGGCGGCACGTTCACGCTCTGGTGCCGCGTGTGGTGGGAGGGCGAGTGCAGCAACTCCTTCACGGTTAAGATCGATGACCAGCCCGCCTTTCTGTTCGGTGAAGACGCCACCTACAAGGCCTGGCATTGGGTCAAATACCCGGTGGCGCGCACCACGCCGCCGCTCAAGCTCACCAAAGGCCCGCATACGCTCGCCTTCCACAACCGGGAGGACGGTGTGCGGCTTGATCAGGTGCTGCTCAGCGCGGACAAGCGCTTTGTGCCGGTCGAGATCGAGCCCTCGGGAATCCGTCCATGAAGGCTGAGCGCCTCCATGGCTGTCTGCAAACGGCTTTTCGCTGGGGAGCGCTGTTGACCCTTTGCGCGGCGCCCACCCAGTGGACGCTGATCAACAACCCGCGCCTGGGTCCGGCCGACCTGCTGCTGGCGGCGACCGCCGGCGTGTGGGGGCTCGACATCCTGTTGACGCGCGGCTGGCGCCGGCTCTGGGCGGCGCGGCCGCATTGGACGCACCTGCTTTTTGCTGTCTGCGTCGGCGCGGCGGCCTGCGTGGCGGCCAGCCGCGGCGAGGCGTTCAAAGAGCTGGTGCAGATCATCGAGTATTTCATCGTGGGTGCCATGGTCTTCACCGCCTTCCTGCACGAGCGCGACAGCGCGGTGGCGGACGCTTCGCGCCGCGCCGCACTGCCGCTCTTCCCTGTCCTGGGCGCGGTGACCGCAGCGGTGCTGGCGCTGGCCGCGCTGCAATACGTCGCGGCGGAGGGGCATCGTTCGATCGCCCGCTTCGCCGAACCGAAAACGCTGGACGTGATCGTGAACGTGCTGGGCGGCTGGCAGAGCCCGCTGCTGGTCGGTGGGACTTTCGGCAACCGCAACGTGCTGGGCGGTTTCCTGGCGCTGGCGCTGCCGCTGGCCGCCGCCGGCGCACTGGGCGGTGCGCGCGGGATCGTGGCGCGCGGCGGCTGCGCGCTGCTGCTGCTGGCCGGCCTGGCGCTGACGCTTTCGGGCGCCGCCTACTGGGCGGTGGTCATCGCAGTGGCCGCGCTGGCAGCCGCGCGCGGCGTGCGCACATTCATCCCGGTTGCGGCGGCTCTGGTGTTGTGGCAGACGGCGGTGCTGCCGCGCCTGCCGCGCGAGAATGATCTGTGCCACTTCGAGTCGGTCGCCCTCTACGACAGCGCGGGGCAGCCTGCCCGCCGCTACCCCGAGTGGCAGGCAGCCGCCAGCATGATCCTCACCCATCCCTGGCTGGGTGTGGGTCCCGGCAACTATCAGCGTCAGGTAGGCCCCTTCTACGGACAGGTGCCGAACGCCACCGGGCCGGCGGAGCCCGACATCCAGAATCTCTATCTCGTGCTGGGCGCGACCTGCGGCCTGCCGGCGTTGCTGGCCTTCTGGGCCCTGCTGGCCACCGCCGCCGCTACCGCGCACCGGACCGGGCGGCCCGGCGCGGCCGCGGCGCTGGCGGCTTTCGCTGCCGCTGCCGTGTGGCATCCGCTGCTGGTGCGCGGACTCGGCCTGCCGCTTGTCTTTGTGCTCGCCTTGGCACGCCATCCGTTACAGGAGAAGGCATCCGATGGAACCGACCCCGTCTGAAGCGCCGAAAATTTTTGAGCTGCCCGTGCACAAGGTGCGTACGCGGCTGCTGCGCCTGCTGGTGCGTCTGATCAAGCGCCCGGTCGAGAGTCTCAGCGGTCTGCGCGGCTGCGACCGCATTTACGCGCGCGCCTGGAAGATGCCCCAAGAGATTCCTTTCAGCGACCGCGCGCTGCAATCGACCGGGGTACGTGTCGACTTCGCCGAGGAAGAATTGCGGCGTGTGCCGAAAGAGGGCCCCGTGGTTGTGGTGGCCAACCACCCCTTCGGCGGCATCGAAGGCGTGATCCTGCTTTCGCTGCTGCGCCGCGTGCGTCCCGACATCAAGGCGATGGCCAACTTTCTGTTGGGCGCGATTCCCGAAATGCGGGACGACTTCATCTTTGTCGATCCGTTCGCCTCGAAGAACGCGGCCAAAGCCAACCTGCGCCCGATCAAAGAGAGTCTGACCTGGCTGAAGGAGGGGCACCTGTTGATCGTTTTTCCGGCCGGCGAGGTCTCCAGCTTCGACCGCCGCTCGCTGCGGGTGCGCGACCCGGCCTGGAGCGCCAGCATCGCCGCGTTGGTGCGCAAGACCAACGCCGCGGTGGTGCCGATGTACTTCCCCGGTCACAACGGCGTGTTCTTCAATCTGATCGGCCTTATTCATCCGCGCTTTCGAACGCTGCTGCTGCCGCGCTACATTGCAAACAAGAAGGGGCGCACGCTCACCCTGCGCATCGGCACCGCGCTCACGACCAAGGCGCTGGAGCCGTTCTCTATGGATGACGTGCAGCTCATCAAGTACATGCGCTTCCGCTCCTATCTGCTGGCCGAGCGCGAGACCCACCGCACGCGCCGTTTCATCACGCTCCACCCGCCGATGATGCCGCCCGACCCGATTATCGCGCCGGTGCCGTCCGACGTGCTGACCGCAGAGATCGCGCGGCTGCCCGACGCCTGCAGGCTGATCGCCGCAGGCGACCTCGCGGTGTACATCGCGGCAGCAAACCAGATTCCCGCGTGTCTGCGTGAGATCGGACGACTACGCGAAACCACCTTCCGTGCCGTGGGCGAGGGCACCGGCAACGCGATCGACCTCGACGCCTTCGACGACTACTACAACCACCTCTTCATGTGGAACACCGCCCGTCAGGAGATCGTCGGCTCGTATCGCCTCGGCCTGACCGACAAGATCCTAGCCGAGCACGGTGTCAAAGGCCTCTACACCCGCACGCTCTTCAAGTTCGACGACCGGCTGATGTCGCAGATCCCGCCGGCCATTGAGATGGGGCGCTCCTTCATTCGCGCCGAGTACCAGAAGGCCTATACCTCGCTCTTTCTGCTCTGGAAGGGCATCTCGGCCTTCATCGGGCGCAACCCGCATTACCGCGTGCTCTTCGGCCCGGTCAGCATCACCAACGAATACCGCGAGGCCTCGCGCTGCATGATCCTCGCCTCGATGCGCCAGACCTGCATGGCGGACGATCTCGCGCATCTGGTTAAGCCCAAGTTCCCGCCCAAGCCGCCGCAGCGTTCGGAGTGGTGCCTCAAAGAGTACACCGAGTATCTCAACGACATTGACCAGGTGGCCGGCTATGTCGCGGAGATCGAGCCCGACGGCAAAGACATCCCGGTGCTGCTGCGCCAGTACCTGAAGCTCAGCGGGCGATTGCTCGCTTTCAATGTCGATCCGGATTTCAGTTCAGTGGTGGACGGCCTGATCATGGTGGACCTGTCGCAGTCCAGTCCCAAGACCCTGCGCCGCTACATGGGCAACGAGGTCGCAGAGGCCTATTTCAAGGTTCACGGCATCACCGAGACGACTTGAACGCGGCGGCCGCACTTACGGCCCGTGCGCGTGTGTTGACCCAAACGAAAACAAGGAGAGAGGACATGACCCTGCACCGTATCTGGATTTCACTGTGTTCAGGATTGATTGTGGCGGGCGCGGTCCGCGCACAGCAGCCGGTGTCGCTGTTCGACGGCCAAACGCTCAAGGGCTGGAAGGCGATCACCTGCGAGGCCGAGGTCGTGGACGGCGCCATCCTGATCAAGTCGGGCAACGGCATCCTGCTCGCCGAGAAACAGTATGGCGACTTTGTCTTTGAGTGTGACTGGAAAGCGCTCAACACCAACATGTGGGACTCGGGCATCTACTTCCGCGCCGGCATGCCGGTCAGCGAGAAGTTCCCCTGGCCCAAACAGCACCAGATCAACCTGCGGCGCGGTCAGGAGGGTGCCATCGGCGGCGCCGACCGCGAGAAGGCGGCCAGCCTCTTCAAGAAAGGTGAATGGAATCACTTCAAGCTCACCGTGAAAGGCGCGACCGCCGAACTGGAATTCAACGGGGAGAAGGCTTGGACGCGCGAGGGTATCGAGCCGGCCAAGGGGAACCTCTGCCTGCAGGCCGAAGTTCCGGGCGGCGGCCAGTTCCTGTTCAGGAACCTCACGATTGTCGAACTCGACGCGCCCGCGCCCTAAGCGCGGCCGGCCATGCGCAAAGAAGGATGCCGGCACACCGGAGGGGCTGATGGCGCAACAGGTGAAATGGATCAACTGGCAGCGGCCGATGCGGCATGTGCTCTACGCCTGCGCGCCGCTGCTGGCCTTTGCGGTCGCGCTCTTCGGCTGGCGCGTCGCAGCGCTGGCCCTGACGGTCAGCGCCGCCGCGTACCTCGCGGAGGCGGCCTTCACCCGGTCGCGCCGCGAGCCGGTGTCGTCGGCGGTCTTCGTCTCGGCCCTGCTCTACACCTTCTCCCTGCCGCCCGCACTGCCCTTCTGGATGGCGGGGGTCGGCATCGTCTTCGGCATCGTCTTCGGCAAAATGGTCTACGGTGGCTTCGGACGCAATGTCTTCAATCCTGCGCTCACCGGCCGCGCCTTCATCTATGTGAGCTTCGGCAACGCGATGACCGCGCAGTGGAGCGAGCCCTTCCGCCCCTTCCCTGCCGGCCTGCTGCGCTGGGGCTGGAGCGCCGCTTCCGCGCCGCCTGACGCGCTCACCACCGCCACGCCGGGCCCGCTGCTCAAACTCTCCGAAGCGGCGTTGGCCGAGCGCGGCATCGCCGGCCTGCCTTCGCTCTGGGACCTCTTCATCGGGATCTGCCCGGGCGTGATCGGCGGCACCAGCGCCGCGCTCACGATCCTGTGTGGGCTCTACATCGTCTGGAAGAAGGCCGCCAACTATCGTATTGTTACCGCGGGCTTCTTCGGTTTCTTCGCCGTGCAGACACTCTTCTGGCTGCTGAATGTCGGCGGCGGCACTGACCCGCTGAGCGCCGCGATGGCCGGCAGCCTGGTGATCGGCCTCTTCTTCTACGCGACCGACCCGGTGTCCGCCTCGCAGACGGATCCCGGACGCTGGATCTACGGCGCTTTCATCGGCGCGATGTCGAGCCTGATCGCCTCCTTCTCGGCTTGGCCCGCGGGCACCATGTTCGCGATCCTGCTGGCCAACATGTTCGCGCCGATCATGGACATCGGCATCAAGGCGCTGCAAGCAGCCCGGCAGCGGAGGGCCGCACCGTGACCCCCGCCGTGAAAGAGGGCGTGCGCGCCATCGGCTTCATGGCCCTGCTTTCGGCCGTGCTGATCACCTGCGTCGCCGCGCTCTCGCTGGCCACAGCAGAACGGGTCGAACGCAACGCCAACCTCTTCCTTCAACAGGCGGTGATGGAGGTCGCTGGCCAGACCGTCCCGGCCGATCCGGCGGCGGTCGCCGCATGGTACGCCGGCGCGGTGACGGAAGATCCGGCCGCGCCCGGCCGCTTCCTCGTGCGCGACGCGCCGGGCGGCGCGGTGCGCACCGTGGTCTACCGCCGACAGGCACGCGGGCTCTGGGGTCTGATCACCGCTGTGGTCGGCGTCAATCCCGCGACCGGCGCCTTTCGGCAACTGCGCATCCTGGACCAGAATGAAACGCCCGGCCTCGGCGCGCGCATCACCGAGCCGTGGTTTCTGGCGCAGTCCGACGGACGGCGCGGCCCCTTCCGGCTGGTCCCGGAGGGCACGCGCTCGACACGGACGGATGAACTGGATGCCATCACCGGCGCGACCGTCACCTCGGCCGCGATCCGCGACATGCTGAACGGCGTGGTCCGCGACCTGCCGCGGCCCTCAGAGGAGCCTGCCCCATGATGACGACCAAACAGTGGAGCCTCTTCAAAGAGAACCTCGGCACGCAGAACCCCGTCTTCGTGCAGGTGCTCGGCATCTGCTCGACGCTGGCGGTCACCAACGTGCTCAAGAACACGCTGGTCATGTGCCTCGGACTGATCTTTGTGACCGCGCTCTCGAACCTGACCCTCTCGCTGCTGCGCGCCTGGATCCCGCCGCGCATCCGCATGATGGTGGAGGTGCTGGTCATCGCCTGCCTGGTGATGCTGGTCGACATCTACCTCAAAGCCTACGCCCCCGCCATCTCGCGCCAGCTCGGTCCCTACGTCGGCCTGATCATCACCAACTGCATCATCATGGGGCGCGCCGAGGCGGTGGCGCTCACCTCTCCGCCCAAAACCGCGCTGATCGACGGCCTCTCCTCCGGCATCGGCTACGCCTACGTGCTGCTGATCATCGCGGCCGTGCGCGAACTGCTCGGCACCGGCGGCATCTGGGGCGTGACGCTGCTGGGCGGCGGCTGGCAGAACTGGACGATCATGGTCATGGCACCCGGCGGCTTCTTCGTGCTGGCGCTCTTCATCTGGATCGTCAAAGGGTGGATCCTGAATCCCGCCCGGAAAGCGCAGGCGTGACATGCAGCAGCTCGGCTTCTTCTCGATCCTCTTCGCGGCGGTCTTCACCAACAACATCCTGCTGACCAACTACCTGGGCATGTGCTCGTTCCTGGGCTGCTCGCGCGAACTCAAGACCTCGGCGGGACTGGGCGGCGCCGTGGTGTTCGTGATGGCCGCCACCAGCGTGCTCAACTGGCTGGTCTACGCCTTCGTGCTGGTGCCGCTCGATCTGGCCTACCTGCGCTTCATCGTCTTCATCGTGGTGATCGCCGCTTTTGTCCAGCTCATCGAGATGGTCATCGAACGCGTCTCCGAGACGCTCTACACCGCGCTCGGCGTCTTCCTGCCGCTGATCACGGTCAACTGCGCGATCCTCGGCGCCAGCCTCTTCATGGTGATCCGCGAGTACACCTTCTGGCAGGCGGCCGGGTACGGCCTGGGCAGCGGCCTGGGCTGGGCGCTGGCGATCCTGGCCATGTCCGGCATCCGGCAGCGCGTGGCCCAGCGCGGCCGCATCCCGCGCGGCCTGGAAGGTCCCGGCATCGCGCTGATCATCGCCGGCACCATGGCCCTCGCCTTCATGGGCTTCAACGGCATGGTGAACCTCAACTGACCGACTGTAAGACTGCAAACTGTAAGCTTACTTTACGGAGATTGCCCCCTTACACGAAAGTGTACGGGAGCCTCCAGCCTTGCGGAGCACGGGCGGCATCGAGGACGATAGATGACACAAGCGTTTTTCTGTAGAGAGACTGCTACTGGCGGGACCAGCGGCGGGGCTCTGTATGCCATCCTGATCTTTGGGACTTTCGCCCTGTGGTTTGCGGTGCGCTGTCTGGAACGGGGCGACCTCCGGGAATTCCTCCGCGGCGTGCGCGGAGCCTGGGCCTCATGGCCTCCCCTTTTCCGCGTGTCGGCGGCCGCTCTGCTCGTCTGCTGCACGCTGGACGCGCAGAAACCGTCCGGGGCGGACCGGGCGGCGGGCGGGGAGACCGCCGCCGAGGCCGGGACGGACGCCGCACCGCGGACGGACACCGTAGAAACCCCGCCCGCGCAGACGGGGGGGGGGCCGACGCGCGGCCCCTTGACGGCGGCGGGGACGGGGGGCTGCGGACGCTGTGGACGCTCGGGGACGGGACGAACTGCTGGTGGGGCGCCGAAGGGCGTGACCCGGCGGACGCGGACGGAGACGGGCTGGACAACTTCCACGAGTACGCGCTCGGGTGCGCTCCGGGCACCCCCGACACCAACGGCGACGGGCGTGCGGATGGCGAGGAGGCCGGCGAGGGCGTGAGTCCGGCCCTCGCCGACGCGGACTGGGCGGCTTACGGGACGGCCGAGTTTTCCGTTCGGGTGCAAGGGCTGCGGGCCGCGCGGCGGGCGGGCGTCTCCGTCGGGCACGTCACGCACGCCGGCGTGGCGGGGCGGACGTACGCCCTCGCGGCGGGGTACCGCTACCCGGTCACGGTCATCGACCTCGACCCGGACAACACAAGCGCCTGCTCGGGCACGGTGCGCATCACCCATGACGGCGCGACCTTCCTGCACGGATTCACGAACGAGTTCCCCGTCTCCTTCCCGCTGGACCCCGCCGCGCCCGCCTGTCCGCCCGGCACGGAGATGACCGTGGCCGGCATCGACCTCGACATCCCGGACATCACGTGGGTCTCCCCCGGGGGCGTCGCGGACTTCCCCGTCGCGGCCCGCTTCGTGCCGGACGGCGAAGAGATCGCGGGGACGCCGCACTGGTCCGTCAGCGGCGGCGGCGCCTCGCCCGCGTCCGGCGGCATGGAGACGTGGGTGACCGTCACCTTCCCGGAAACCGCAGCGCGCGCGCCGCTGGACGCCGGGGCGGAGACCAACTCGCCGCCCGCCGTCACCGTGGAGGTCGGCGACCGCAAGGTCACGCGCAACGTTTATCCCCCTCCAGATCCCGACCCCGAAGATCCGGATCCCTGGGACGGCCGGCGCTTCATCGCCCGCTCGCCCGGCGACAGCGACCCGGTGGAGCTGACCTACGCGCTGGTTCTCAGCACCAACGCCGTGCCGTTCGCGTGGTGCGGACATCCCGGAGACACGGTGCTGGAGTGGACGTTCACCGGGGACGGGCCGCGTTTTCTGAAGGACGGACAGGAGGTGCGGACGGTCACGCGCGCGCAGTCGGTCTCCGTCCTGCCAAAGGGGAGTATAGACAACTTCGAGATCACGGCGAAGGTCCTGATGGCCCAGGGAGGCACCGTGACGCGCCGGACCGAGCTGCGCGTGGTCACTGTCGTCGCCGAGCCGGTCATGTCGTTCACTCCGGGCATGCCGATGAACCCCAGCGGCTTTTTCAACGGCGATGCCGTCACGTTCAAGGTCGAGTTCTCCTCAAACATTGACGAGACCGACGTGCGGTGGGAGTTCGCCAACGGCAAGGCCGTCATCGCCTCCGTCTCGCAAAGCACCGCGCCACAGACCGTGGTCGGCCTCGAGCCCGGCACGGACACGCTGACCGCGAACATCGAGCACTATTGGGGGCCACCGCCGCAGTTCAATTTCGAGGTTTATTCCTGCGACGCTCCGATCCCCGTGCATTTCATGTTCATCTGCGACAACAACGGCAGCCATGTCGGATCGGCCAGTGAAATCCCGGATCTGATCGATGGCGTCAACGAAATCTACCGGCAGGCGGGCATTCGCTTCAATTTGGCAACAGTCGCTTACACAAACGAGATGTTTTGGTATTTGAATTCTGACGACGCCTTTTTTCAGGAAGAAATCGTCAATTCAAGAAGAAACACGCAGGGATTAGAAATTTACATCGTTCCGAATATTGCGACAAACACCCCTGGGAGAAACTATCTTGATAAGGGGCTGTTGATGACGGGGACCGACTCTGTCCACATTTTCGCACATGAGATCGGCCACGAATGTGAGTTGAGGGATATTTACACCTCCGAGTCCAACCAACCGCCGCCGCCGATATTACTTTCGCCAGATCATTTATCATCATCCGATTGGAACAACGGGCCGGGGCCACAAGAATACTATGCGCATGGAATCTCACTTGCGACGGTGATCAGTAGATGTTTGATGTTCGGCTCGACATCCGGAGGTAATGATCTTCCGACCGGATCAGTTAAAGGATACGACAAGAATGGGGTTTTTGGCCCAGTTCCGGTTGGAACACAGGGGATGGATCGCTTTCCAAGCCACAGCAACTAGAGGAGGAGTGCAATGAAAGAGAGTATGAGCGTGATTTTCTGGATATTAGCCATATCAGTGTGCGACTGTTTCGGCAGTGAATACATATCCCCAACCCAGTCCGCGCAATTTATCGGCAAAGTTGCACCAACAACGCGGCCATGGTATGAGCCGGATGACTCACTGAAATCCGTGAATGCCGGATGGTGGGGGGGAGATCCGGATAGGATGATTCAGGTTATGAAGGAAGGATTGCTTGGAAAGCCGTCTCTGTTTGCATGGTCGCGTGAGTCGGTTAAACCGTGGATCACAAAGATTTCCGAAGCACTTTATCGGAGCGGGGATTCTCCTGAAATAACAAACATTTTACATCAGGCTTTTCTCGTCCAAACAAATCTCTACCGTGACATTATCTTGCATGCCTACGTTATGGCTTCGCCCGTGCCAATGACTGTCCTTGCGGAAACGGTAGTGAAAACCTTTCCGGCAGAACAGCGCGCTAAATGGTACATAGAAGCCCGCCGCCTGTCATTCGATCCGTCCTCCCCATGGGACGCCAAGCTGATTGACCGCCCGTCCCGCGAGGCGCTCCGTTTCGCGCACTTCCTTTTCATGGCAAAGCAAATCGAGACGGATTCCGAGTGCCTCCGGGCCATCGGCAACCCGACCGACCCGAAACGTGAGTGACCGGCAAGGCCTGTGTTGCGTCGACGCGCCGCGTGCGGCGGCCTGCGGGGGCGTTGCTGTAGTCGAAGGCCGAGACCAGGGCGCCGTCCCAGGAGTTGGAGACGGCGGCGACCAGATCGCGGCGGGGCTCGTGGCTGAACGCGCGGACGATCGGGGCGTCATACAGGTCGGGATACAGCCCGCTGTAAGGGCTGCCGCGGCCGTTGACCTCGCCGTCGCGGTCCGTTCCCGGAGCATACCTGTATCCATTCGAGAACCACAGATAGTTCTGCCAACTCGGGTCTTGAGGCCGCAGCGACTCGACGCCTGAAAGCCGTTCGATCTCTCCGAGCCTATTTCTTATTTTCAGTGACCCCGATGCCCCCATTTTTTTGTTTCCTGCGTACTCCGAAATCGCCGTGTAGGTGGGGCTACACAGAGAGGATCGTGCGCGGATGTTTTGTCATCAGCGATAACGGTGATTGACACCATTCAGCGGTCGATGTACTTTCTTAAGCATCGGTTGGGGAGGCATGCGGTTCCGGTATACTGCCCGAATCGATTATCAAAAAGGAGAATGCCGTAAAGAATTGCGGATATGGAGTTGAAAAAAAGTTCGAAAAACTGATTTTGCGCTTACGCGCATTCACGCTTCCCTGAAGGAAAACCGCCAATTGACCCCTTACACGAAAGTGTACAGAAGCGAGATGCTCGGAGGTGCGCCCCTGCGGCGCGCCTCCAGTCTCGTGTTTCTGTACGGGCGCTTGGCGGTGCCTTCAGGGAGACATGGCTGGAGTCCGCGCCCTTTTTACGGGAGACTCCAGTCGTGCATGGCGCGGGCGGCATGGAGGACGATAGATGGAACAGGCGTTTTTCTGTAGAGAGACGGTTGCTGGCGGGACGAGCGGCGGGGCGTTGTACGCCATTCTGATCCTTGGGGCTTTCGCGCTGTGGTTCGCGGTGCGTTGTCTGGAACGGGGAGACCTCCGGGAATTCCTCCGCGGCATGCCCGACGAGTGGGAGCGCCTCTTCGGGCTCGACCCGCTCGACCCGTCCGACGCCTCCAGTGACCACGACCGCGACGGGCTGACCGCGCTGGAGGAGTTCCTGAACCGCGCCCACCCGCGCCGCCGGGACACGGACGGGGACGGCATGCCCGACGCCTGGGAGGTGGCGCACCTCCCGCACCTCTGCCCCTGGCTGCCGGACGACACGGCGGACGCGGACGGCGACGGGCTGGACAACTTCCACGAATACGCGCTCGGGTGCGACCCGGGCGACCCCGACACCAACGGCGACGGGCGCCCTGACGGTGAGGAGGCGGGCGAGGGCGTGAGCCCGACCCTCGCCGCTGCGGACTGGGCGGCCTACGGGACGGCCACGTTCTCCGTGCGGGTTGAAGGGCTGCGGGCCGCGCGGCGGGCGGGCGTGTCCGTCGGGCACGTCACGCACTCCGGCGTGGCGGGGCGGACGTACGCCCTCGCGGCGGGGTACCGCTACCCGCTCACGGTCACCGACCTCGACCCGGACTGCCCGGACGCGTGCTCGGGCACGGTGCGCATCACCCATGACGGCGCGACCTTCCTGCACGGCTTCACGAACGAGTTCCCCGTCTCCTTCCCGCTGGACCCCGCCGCGCCCGCCTGCCCGCCCGGCGCGGAGATGACCGTGGTCGGCATCGACCTCGACATCCCGGACATCACGTGGGTCTCCCCCGGGGGCGTCGCGGAGTTCCCCGTCGCGGCCCGCTTCGTGCCGGACGGCGAAAGCGTCGCGGGCACGCCGCACTGGTCCGTCAGCGGCGGCGGCGCCTCGCCCGCGTCCGGCGGCATGGAGACGTGGGTGACCGTCACCTTCCCCGAACCCGCCGCCCGAGCGCCGCTGGACGCCGGGACGGAGACCAACTCGCCGCCCTCGGTCACCGTGGAGGTCGGCGACCGCAAGGTCACGCGCGAGGTCTACCCGCCCGTCGTGCCCGACCCGGAAGACCCGGGCCCGTGGGACAACCGGCGCTTCATCGCCCGCTCGCCCGGCGACAGCGATCCGGTGGACCTCACCTACGCGCTGCTCCTCAGCACCAACGCCGTGCCGTTCGCGTGGCGCGGCGAGCCCGGCGACACCGTTGACTGGGAGATCGGCGACGGGGGGACGGCCCGGTTTCTGGTGGACGGCAAGGAACAGAAGAGCGTCAAGGGTGTCCAGTCGGTCATGGTGCTGCCCAAGGGGATGCTCATGACCAGCACGATAAACGCGAAATGCAAGTCCGCAAGCGGGAAACGCTACACTCGCCAGACACCGCTCCGCGTGATCCAGATCAAGGCCGAGCCCGTCAAGGCCGACCTGTGGAACAACGGCCTGCCCGTGAACCCGTCCGGCTTTTTCGTGGGGGGCGAGGCGCGGTTCCTCGTCGAGTTCGCCGGCAACATCTCGAAGGACCACATCCACTGGAGCGTCGCGGAAGGCAGGGCCTCCGTCGGGAACGCGGACGGCAACGCCCCGCACACCCTGACCGGCGTGTCAGCCGGGACGGACACGCTGACCCTCGACATCGAGCACTAC
>Ga0116158_10000543_pt1 | contig 36978 bp, 25 predicted proteins | sample AD_UKC052_MetaG_FD_89883 | JGI IMG/M metagenome (GOLD analysis project Ga0116158, IMG submission 89883) | Active sludge microbial communities of municipal wastewater-treating anaerobic digesters from USA - AD_UKC052_MetaG | ecosystem: Engineered > Bioreactor > Anaerobic > Digestate | place: USA... | reverse complement strand
CCTGCGGCTTCCTTCAGATTCCACCTCGCGGTGGACACCCTTGCCGTCCGGCTAGCAGTTCCTCCTATCAGGCCTGCAGGGGACTTGCACCCCCAAGTAAACGCGCCCTGCCGGGCGCACCAAAAAAAAGGACCTACGCGACTGCGTAAGTCCTTACACATCAATTGGTAGCGGGGGCCGGATTCGAACCGGCGACCTTTGGGTTATGAGCCCAACGAGCTACCAGACTGCTCCACCCCGCGTCATGTCATCTTGTCTACAATCACTGTATCAGACGAGACTTGGGCGTGTCAAATGCTCGTCAATGACCTCCCGGTGTCCGTTCTCGGATCGTGGACGTGGCCAACCGGGACGGCAAGTCGCACGCCTCGTGCCTTGCGCTCGGTCCGGCCGGGCGCGTCGCGTCATCGCACCACGGGCTTCATCGGCCGCAAGAGTCCAGGAATGCATCGAGACCCGGATCGCCCCGGATGCCGAAGCGCGTCAAAGCAAAGTCGTACCGCACCGGATCATCGGGCCTGAGTTGACGGAAGGCATTTGTCACTTCGAGAGCGGTCACCATGTCGGCCTGCCGTCGATGGGTGAATCCGAGGGCGCAGCCTATTCGATGCATGTGCGCGTCGAGGGGCACAATTAGCTTCGCAGGGGGCACGCCCTCCCAGCCGCCCGGATCCACGGCGTCGCGGCGTACCATCCATCGGAGATACAGGTTCATGCGCTTGCACGCACTGCCGTTGCGCGGGCAGGCCAGGAGACTGTTGGGCTCGGTGGGACGCCCCTGCGCGAGTTCTCGAACGAGACCGGCCAGGGCCGACCGGATGTCGTCGGCCTCATCGTCGAGATGCGCTACGAAACAGGCGTTTAGCGTCTCGTGACAGGCCAGTACGGTGCGTATGCTGTCAATGAGATCGATGATCTCGTCGCCTGTGGTAAACCGGTGGCGGAACGTGCCGAAGTCGCGTCGCTGTTGTATCGGTGTGGTTTCTTCGACATATCGACGAGGCGAGGAGCTCAATCGCTCGAGGACGGTGCCGACGCTGCGGAGGATCTGGGCCACGCGGCCGTACGCCAAGCAAGCGGCCACAAGACCGGCAATCTCGCGGTCGCGCACATCGGGATAATCGTAGAGGAATTGGAGAGGATCGGGTACAACGTATTTGCGGAGGTTGTGACGAGCGTAGAGTTCCTCGAGGCAAGCATATCGGTGCCGTGCTTGAGCCTCCTCGCGTAGAGAGTTCATTGCGCGCGGCTTCGGCGAGGAAGAACCGCCGACCAGAGCCGCGATACTGCGATCAGGACGAGAACGAGAAGCACGCTCTGCCCGACCATTATCGGCCGGATGCACATGGATCTCGCCATGAACCCGGTTAGGCGGGTCGAATTCGTAGCCGCAAATGTCTGCACGAAAATGGTGCGGTAAAGCATACTTCCGCATAGGGCGAGGCCGGTGGCCGGCGCCCATCGCTTGCCCGATGCAATGCCCTGGGCTACGGCAACGGCGCCGCACAACACCGAGACATCGAGGATGAGAAGGGCTTCGCGAAAGGCCGGGAGGAAATCGTCTCTCGATGGCAAACCCCACTGGGAAGTGGCAATGCCGAGCAGGATCAAAGCAACCAACGCGATGAGGTCCCGGAGGTTAGCATGGCGGCCGGGGCCATCGCTTGAACGATACCTCTCGGCGTGAAGCTTCCAGCCGCCCCACAGAGCCACGCCGAAGCAGCCAGCGACGAAGAGCGCTCTGACAAATAGCTCCTCGGTGGGGCCTGTGATGAATCGACCGTTCTGCCAACTGGCGGCGAAGTCCACGGCCGCGGCAGCCCACAACATGCCGCAGGCCAGCAGTCCGATACCGATGGCCAGGCGCAATCCGCAAAGGAGGGCCGCTGCGGTGAGCGCAAGCAGGACGGCCAGGACGCCTTCCGGATAGAGAGAGGCATTCTTGAACACGCAGTAGGCCGGGGGCGACGCGTTGAGATATGCATCGCTGGCAAACCAATGGATCCAGAAAACCACGATGGCCACCGCCGTCGCCGCAAACGCGGCTGCTGCGCCACCGCGTTCGACGCACGAGTCCACCTTTTCATCTATCCGAACCACGGCAGCACGTTGCCGCTCGCGATCGCAAGGTACAAAGTCTTGACGCATTCCTCTACTCACCGTGTGGCGTTCGCCCGGTTGCGTGCTTGTTCGTTCCGGACGCGGGCCAGGCATCGGGCAAACCTGCGCGGCCATTGTAGGAGAGCGCTGCCGGCAAGACAACTCACCGGGGGCTCAGCCGTTTCGGAAGCCTGGGCGGCCTGCATCTGGCGGAGGTTTGTGGGCCTAGCTTCTGTGGTCGGAGCCGCGCGGCTCGTTCTCCTCCGGACTTGCCTGACCGCAGCTCGATCCGTATGCTCGGACAATCTGGAGAAGGCAGGAGAAACCGTGATGGAGATGCGAGTGATCTGGTGGCTGGGTCTGTTTGTAGTCGGAATGGCCGCTGCCCACGGCGCTGCGGTCGGCGAAGGCGCACTTCGGCCGCCGACGTTCACACTGTGGCAACTCCCGAACCAGACACCCACGCAGATGATGTCGTATGTGATCCGGACCGTCAACGGCAAAGTTCTTGTTGTCGACGGAGGCAACGCGGGCGATGGGGCGTATCTCCAGCGCTTCATCCGCGAGCGGGGAAACAAGGTCGAGGCGTGGTTCATCAGCCACATGCACGGGGACCATGTCGCGGCGCTCTGCCAAATCCTCGCCAATCCGGAGGGCATGGAGATCAAGGATATCTACGTGGAATTGCCCGACCTCGAGTGGCTTGGCCGGTATGCTCCCGAGTCCGAGGTGCTGGAACTCACCAAGATACTGGCCAATGCGGAATGCAGCCGGAAACCCTACACGCTCGGGGCCGATTTCTCCATCGACGGCGTTCGTATACAGGTACTGGGCGTGGGCAATCCCGAGATTACGCAGAACGCCATCAATAACTCGAGCGTGGTGTTGCGCATGTCGGACAACGTCAAGTCGGTGTTGTTCCCGGCCGATCTTGGCGTCGAGGGCGGCGACAAATTGCTCACGACGGAATACGCCGACGCGTTACCGTCGGACTACGTACAGATGGCGCACCACGGCCAAAACGGTGTGTCAGAGGAGTTCTACCGGAAGGTGAATCCCTCGTATTGCCTCTGGCCCACGCCCAAATGGCTCTGGGATAACGACCGTGGCCAAGGCCAAGGCTCGGGTCCCTGGCAAACACTTACTGTGCGCGCGTGGATGGACAAGCTCGACATCAAGCGCCATTACGTGATGTTCGAGGGCCTTCACCAAATTGACTGAAGGCTTGGGAAGGAGCGAAGCGTACCGACCTCGACGAGTAGCGGTAGGGAGGTTCTTCCATGCCTCCGCTCTCCGGAATCGCCGGGGCGTGGTGTGTCACGGACCATCAATATCGGCTAGAATGGCGTGGCCGGAACGATACCGATGGCGGGCAAGGCACTCGAGGAGATGCATGCATGCGCAGGATACGGCCGAGCGTGGCCTGGGGAGTGTTGTTGATGAGTTCGTTGTCGTTGTTTCCGCGACTTCTGGTGGCTCACGAGTTGGACGTGACATCGCTGGTCGGGGAGGATTGGTACGGCCTGTACCTCAACGGCGCGAAAGCTGGGTATTCGGTGAGTTCGGTGAATGTCGGGGACGACGGCGAGGTGAGGGTCGTGGAGGATGCGCGGTTTCAGGTTTCGATGGCCGGTGTCAAGCAGGACATGCGCGTGTATTCGGAGCGGTGCTACGCGGCGGACGGCAACTTGGACCGCATCAACTACCAGGTGGTGGATCCCGCCGGCCTCAAGGAGTTTGTCGCGCGCGTCGAGGGCGACGAGATGCTTCTGACGACTACGGTTGGCGGCGAGAAGACGGAACAGCGCCTGCCTCGGCCGAAGGAGTCCCTCAAAGACATTCTGAAGCAGGTGGAACTGGTCGGCCCGGACGCAAAGGTGGGTGACGAGATCCAGTTCAGCGTGTTCGATCCCATGTATCAGCGGGAGATCGAGGGGACAAGCCGGATTGCCGACACCGAAACGCGGGTATTCAACGGCGCGCCGACGCGCGTGTTTCTCGTCCAATCCGCGATGGCGAGCATGGGCATCGAATCGACGTCGTACGTGGCCGAGGATGGGACCGTGCTCGAGGACGTCATTGCCGATATCATCACGATGCGTATCGAGCCCGAGGACATGGCCAAGGATGTGAACTACAGCAATGACGTCATCGTGTCGAACGCGGCGTTGTTGGACACGCCAATCGCGAATCCGAGATCGCGCGAGGCTTTGCGGTTGCGGTTGCGCGGCCCGATCAAGGCGGATCACCGGTTCTCCGATGAGCGTCAGACGATCACGGCCGTAGACGATTACTTCGAGTTTGAGGGGCGGCGCGTATCGCTGGAGGGCTTTGAGCCGGCCCACCTGCCGTTCGATCTGGGCAAGGCCGACAAGGCGTCGCCGTGGTGTCCGTTCCGCTGGGTAGCCGGCCACGTTCAGGAAGCCATCGAGCAGAACACGGTCGGTAACGATGCGGACTCGCCGGCCGCCCTCCGGCAGTGGCTTGAACCCACCGCCTTCGTCCAGTGCGACGCGCCACCCATTGTCGAGAAGGCCCGCGAGATTGTGGGTGATGAAACGGACGCCTTGGCGGTGTCCGGCAAGTTGTGCGCGTGGGTGCACGACCACGTTCACACAATGTTCTCGGCCCAACTCACCAATGCCTTAGAAGTGCTCGAGCGTCTCGAGGGCGATTGCACGGAATACAGCATCCTGTTCATCGGTTTGGCGCGGGCCGCGGGCCTGCCCGCGCGCGAGGTCGCCGGCCTCATCTACATGGAAGGCGCGCAGCCCGGCTTCTATTTCCACCAGTGGGCGAAGGTGTGGGTGGGCAAATGGATCGACGTGGATCCCACCTTCGATCAGCCGTTGGCCGACGCCACGCACATCAAATTGGCGGAAGGCGACCTGTTCCAGCAGGCCCGTCTGATTCCCATCATCGGCCGTCTGACGGTCGAGGTCGTCAACGGTCAGGCAGAGGGCAAGTGACCGTCGCCGCGCCCGTGCGAGGCGGGAGGATCGTGGCCCGTGACCACCGAGCGATCGGATAACCATCCGGCCCGTCGGGCGAAGCGTTGGCGGCGGCTTGGCGTCCTGATGGCGCTCGTGGCCCTCGCGGTGGTGGCGTTTGCATTCCTGGCCACCGGAAAGCCGGGCGAAGCGTTACTGTCGTTCGGGCTCGGTCGTGGTCTTGGCGCCGCGGTATCGCTCAGAGACATCGGCGTGATCGGGCGGGTGCGCGTGGCCGAGACACGGGTCCGCGACGCCGATGCGCGGGCGGACGACACCGACACGTTCGCGATCGAAGACCTGGACCTCGACTACGACATGCCCCCGGTTGACGGCCGTTTCTTCCGTTCGTTGGACATCCGGCGTTTCTCCGCGTTTCTCGACCACTCGGACCCCGAGAATACCAACTACGACTTCCTTCTCCGCCTCCTCAGTCAACCGGGCTCGACGGATCCCAGGCCGTTCTTGCCGCGCGCGGTCAACCTGCGCGATATCGCTGTTGGACTCCGGGGCGTCGCCATGGCGCTCTCGTTTCGCGGCATCGCGCTGGACGCACGTATTGACGATCTCGACGATCTGGAGGCCACGCTTATGGGCCTCTCGGCCTCAGCCACGTGGTGGGTGCGCGACCCGTCCACCGAGCGGGCAATTGAGGACGCCGTGCTCGACGTGCGCGTTCGCCGCGCGGGCGACGTCTTTCATGCCGAGCCTGTGCGCATAGCGGTTCCGGGGCTGCTTGACGTGGCGGCTATGGCGGATTGCCGACTGGGCGAATCCACGGACGTGGACGTGCGCCTCGATACGTGCCGGTTCGAGACCTTCGATCTTTCGGAAATGGCGTGGGCGGACACACCCGTATCGCTGAGCTTCGAGGCCGCCGACGCCTCGCAGAGCCGCGTGAAGGGCCGCTTCTCACAGGGCGCGACCCAAATCGACGATCTCATGCTGCGACTCGCCCTAACCGGCGCACGCATCGCCCTCGGCGACGACCCGATCTACACGGGTGACGCCGAGGTCGAAGCGATGGGACAGGACACGCGCGTCGAGTTTGCCGCGTCGCTCAACCGCGGCCAGCGCGTGCAGGGCGGCGTCGAAGGCGCGCCTGAAGCGGGCAAGGCCTGGCTCTCCGTCGAGAAGTGGGCCCGCGAGGATGTGTTGGCGCTGGTTCCCGAGCCGTGGCGCGACTATCAGCGCCACGTGCCGACGCTCCGGCAGGTGTCGCTCGAAGGCCACGCCACCTGGCACGAGAATGTGCGCGACCTGACCGTTCAAGCACGCCCGGCGCTCGAGGCCGCCGGGCAGGGCGCAGAGGTCATGGATATCGCGGCAACGGCCACCCAGGCCGATGGGACAATCTCGGGTGAAGGGACCCTTCGGCTCGGCGAGCAGCGGATCGACGTGTCCGGAGCATTCACGGATGCCGACCACCTCTCAGCCAAGGCCAACTTCACCGCTCTCGAGCCGGCCCGCCTCGTCCGCACGCTCTTGGACACGGCGGCGCTCGAGGATCTGCGCGCGCGCCTTGACGGTGCCTTCAGCGTGGAAGCCGGGGCCGAGTCGAAGACGTATGCCGTCAAGGTTGAGGTCAACGGCACCGGGTTCGGGTATGGCGGGTTCGCCTTACCCGAGGATACAACCGTCGGAATCCGTGGGACGGGCCTCCTGGACCTCCGCGACGGAGCCCGCGTCTCGGGCGATCCCGTGACCATTCACGCGGGCGAGGGCGTGACACTCGGCATCGAGGACTGGCGCGCCGCCCTCGACTTCTCGACGGCCGAGGGGGTTATCACCGGCGATGCGGAACTCGAGCGTCTCGGCGCATGGTTGTCATTACCGGATGGGTGGGGCCAAGCGCAGATGCGCGCCGAGGTGCGGAAGGAGGCCCAAGGCATCGGTCTCGACCTGGAGGTGCGGGCCGATCCGCTCGGGTACGGCGGCCTCTCGATGCCGTACGGCACCGAGACCGTGGTTTCGGTTGTAGGACGCTACGATACAGGAGCCAAGGCGATTCACTTCCACACGTTCGCGCTATCAACGGAAGGGTCGTCGGTACGGGTGGAACCCTGGGTGCTGTCGCTCGATCCACTGGCCGCAGAGGCCACCGTTACCGTCGAGTCCGATCTGGCGCTGCTCGTGCCGATGGGCTATTGCGACGACGTGGCCGGTTCGTTGACGGGCTCGGGGCGCGCGGCGTACGGCGAGGCCGGCCCGGCGGTCGAATTCACCGGGCAGTTGGATGCGGCGCGGTTGGCCCTCGCGGGGGCGTTGGCCGCCTTGTCCGGCGTAAGCGCAACCGTCGAGGCGGCATATGCCGGCGACGCGAGCGGCCACGTCGAGTTCCACGTCGAGGACATCATTGCGGCCGGGGCGCCGGTTCGCGGTGTGCATGGTACGGCCACGCTGCGCGATGGCACGCTCGGCGCGCGGGGGCTCAAGGGGGAGGTGTTCGACGGCCAGTTCCGCGCCAACGTCAAGGTAGGGCTGTTCGATGCCAGCCTTCCCGTCGAGTTTGCCGCCCGGGTCTTGGACTTGGACCTGGCCACGCTGACGCGCGAGATGAAGCCGGGCGAAGTCGCATTGACGGGCCTCGCGTCGGGCGATGTGATTCTGGCCCTCGACAGAGACGGTCTGAAGGACCTACGCGTCCGCGTCGAGTCCACCCAGGACTTCTCGGTCGATCGCAAAACCGTTCTGGACATCCTGTTGACCAATTACACCGGCGGTGTGACGGGCGGAAAGCAACTGAGCCGCGCCGTCGAGCAAGTGGTGGGCGAAGCCGCGCAACGGCCCTTCCAGCGCGCGACCCTGAACCTGGATCTCGAGGAGGGGCGCCTGACGGGGCAGGCGATGCTCGCCAGCGATGACCTGAGTCTCACCGTGGACCTTCATGTAGACCCCGGTGCCCTGTACGAAGCCCTGACCTTGCGCCAAGAGATGCAGTTGGACAACGTGGCCGGTATTGATGCACAATCGGAGCCATCTCGCGAATAACCCGGGCTGGGATTCGTCCAATGTCCGGAGAAGGCCATAAGGAAGACCGCTATCCGGAGGAGGCCGTTATGAAGAAGAGTGGATTGGCATTTCTTGCTGCCGTGGTTCTTGTCGCCCTCGGGTGTACGATCACCACGCGCCACACCATCGAGGCCCACATCACGGTCGATATCCGGCACATCGAGCAGCAGGCCGATGACGTGTTGGACTACATCGAGGGCAAGACGGAGGCCCTGCCGGGGCTCGAAAGCGCCGCCGGTGCCGAGGGCCAATCGTGGCTGCATCGGGTGATCGAACCGTTCGCTCCGATGCGGACCGTCTGCGCGGCCGAGACGACCTTGAAGGATTCGTCGGCCCTGGTGAACCAGATCGCATCGCGGATGCGCGAGCGGAACGTGGCCCTCGAGGCCCTCAAGGCCCTGGGATGCGTCGGCGAGAACAACCGAGGCTACGCCGAACTCCGACCCTCGGATACGTTGACGGATCCCGAGAAGATCAACGAGGCCCAGCGTGTTGTAGCCGAGGAAACCAAGGATCGCAAGGCCCTCTACAAGGAAATCGTCCGGCTCAACAGCGATGTCGGCGCCGATGTCTCCACCGTCGAGCAGATTTACGCCGACAAGCGGCTCGAACGAGCTAAATCGGGCGAGATATTCCAATTGCCGCCCGCGGGCGAGCGGCTCGAGGCCTTCAAGCGTACCGGCCTCGGCAAGAAACTCGGCGATGCGTGCGTAGCCGACGCCTGGGTCAAGATCCCGTAGTCTGGTAGGCATCGCGGCATGCGGGCCATGTCGGGCCACCGTTCTGGGGAATGGGATGAACCTGACACAGAAGCAACAGCTCCTTGTGAACCAGTACCTGCGCCAAGTGGGGGACGGACTGGGAAATGCCTCGGATGAGGCGCGCACCGGTTTTCTTCTACGACTCAAGACCTACATCCACAAGGAGCTTGACCGGGTCTCCGACCGAACACTCACGGACGAGGAAGTCATCGATCTGCTCCGCCGTTTCGGCGAGCCGGCCGAGGTGGCCGCGCGCGCCCGGGAGGCCCGCAAGCCTACGCAGCGACTCCGTTTATCGACCCAAGACGCGCGTTGGTTGGGCGTGTGCGGCGGCCTCGCCGAGTACACGGACCGCAGTTCGAAGACCATTCGGGCCGCGGCCGTGCTGCTGGGCTTGGTCACAGGGCCGCTGGCCCTCATCGCCTATATCGGTCTCTACGCCGAGATGTATCTCACGGCTGACCGCGACGACGTGCCGCCCATCCGGAAGCTCGCCTTGGCCAGAAGTCTGGTTGGTGTGATCGCCGGCACCGTAGCGTTGCACGTCGGCAGTCGAGGGGCGCTGGCGTTGCTTGCCTACCTCTACGAACGTTTTCTCGAGAAGGGCCCGCCGGTTCTGGGCGCGTGGGGCTGGCTCGATCCCAATGCGGGCGACCTGCTCCTGTTGGTACTGGTATTGCTGGTCCCGTTGGCCGTCTTGGCCGGGTTGCCTCTCCGAAACCGATGGGATGCGACGCTCCGGCGCGTGGTTCAAGCCGGACTCGCCTTGTACGCCTTGGCGCTGGCCATCGGCCTTGGGTCGGCACTGGCCGGCGTCATCCTCGCCATCACCGGCGAGTTCTCGGGATGATCAGATGCGCGAGAGTTCCAGGCAATAGCATTTCGCGGAATCGACTCGCCAGCCGAGTGACGGTCTCACGCGAGCCCGGTTCGGAGAAGACGGTGGTCACGAGGGCGGCCCCGGACCTGCGCCGCTACCCCAGCTTCCGCAGTTTGGATCCTTAAAGAGGCGAAAACGGGAGGATTCTTGGCCGGGGGCATTCGCAAGCCCAATGGCATGAAGGGTTCAGTTTTCCGCACGGAGGAAGAGTGGCGTATAGTGAAGAACTACCCCCTTGTCAACGTGGTACGGATGTGAATCCGGTCAACAGGGTTCATGTCATGGATCCATCCTGGATCAGCGAAACCGCTCACCCATCACCTGGACACATATAGCTTAATTCGTAGTCTGTCCCCTTTTCAAAAGCATGGTCACATCGTCTTTGGGGGAAAGAACTTCGACGGTGTAGTCGCCGGGACCATAAACGGTGGGGGTGTAGGAGGGGCCGAGGATCCGGCCAGCGGAAATGAGGTGACCGGCCTGGTCAGTCACGCGAACAAGGGGCGGGGTCTCGCCGGCGTCAGCGCCGGGTACGGCGGCCCGCTCGATGGGCGCGAGTTTCGGCGCGGTAATGCCGTAACAATCGGACACGTTGAGGGCGTGCGGCCAGCCGGGGAACTGATCGTCGCGGCGTGGCGATGCGTCGACGTTGAGGCCGGGCCGTACGCGCCAGGCCTGGACGCGAATCGCGCCGACGCTCTTGTCGAAATCGACGACTCCCCAGCCAGCGCACTTCTCCTTGCCCATCTGCTCGCGGCTGATGCCCTCGCCGAAGGTCGGCGGTGGATTGCCGACGGCAAGGACGTCGATGAGGTTTCCGAATCCGTCGCGATAGAGGCCGGTGTCAGGCCGTGCGTCATGCCTGCCGCCACTGATTCGCTCAATGCCCATGCGTTCGGGCAGCCACCAGCGCTGGTAACCGGTAGCGCCGGCGGGGGTGACAACACTCACAATGCCGTCGCCGGGCTCTTCGATGCCGTGACGGACGATGGTGGGCAGGTGCTGGTCGCCGGCGAGCAAGACGGCGCCGGCGCGGCGGAGTATGTCGATGGCGCGGTTGCGGCCCGCCTGGGGCCATCCGCCGGAGTCCATGTCGCCGAGAAGGTAGTTGTCGTAGGTGCCGTGGTGCGTGGCCACCCCGCAGTAGACGGTCTGCGAGATAGCCGCCTTCATAGCCTGACCGTGCCAATCGCCGATCCACGTTCGGAGGAAGACCAACTGGTCGCTGCCGAGGAGATCCGCGCTGGGATCATTCACGAGTTCGGCCATGCCGGGCTCGGTGATGTGGTCGGGACGAGGCCCGCTGTGTCGATGAGCGATCTGCTGGGGGCCCGTTTTGAACTTCCGGTCTTCGAGGATGGCGAATCCGATACCGCCGTAGGTCATGGCGGTGAAGTAGGCGGTGAGGCCCTGCTCGAAAGTCTTCGTGATGGCGGGATCGGGCAGATGCGAGGTCTGCGTTCGCTCGACGGCCTTGACGAATTCGATGGGCTGAACGTATCCGCCGACACTCCCGTCATTCTTGCTGTCGCCGTAGCCGCTGGGGCCTTGCCACGTATCGAGGAGGATGCACTGGCCGGAAGCCCCCCAAAGGTTGCCCTGGTACACGTCGTGGTCGTCGGGCATGATAACCGTCGGCCGGTCCTTCGTGAGCTCGCGGAAGCTCCAGCCCCACAAGGCGAGTTTGCGGAGGTAGTTCACACACATGCGGTCGATGGCCCCGGTGCGCAGAATACCCCAGCCACCGACGCTCTCGTAAATCTGGTCGCCGACGAAGGCCAAGAGGTCGGGATCCTGGCGCGCCACGTTCTCAGCTACGCACCGGTTCGGGAACAGGTAATCCATGAAGCAACAGAGGATGGTGCATCGGATTGCAGCTTTGTTCTTGGGATCCTTGCGGATAAGGCCTTCCCACGAATACTCCTGCGGCTCCAGGCCCGCGGATTGCTGCATCCAGGTGAGCCGGTACGGCGTGTCGGCGGTATCGTCCCAGTTTTCGATACGGAAGGCGGCCGTCCAACTCAGGGCTTGGATGGGCGTGGTGGCAACCCGTTCCCACGTTCCGTTGCGCTGGAGATGGAGCGCAACGGTTTGGCTATCAAGCGGGCCTATCGGCGCCATTTGCGCCGTGAGTTTCAGGATCCCTTTCGAGAGCGTGTATTGCGACCAGAGGATGGGGCCGAAGCTTCGCTCGGGACAAATCGCAAATTTCGGGCCGTCGAGGCGCCAGTCGTGGAAAGCCCACAACGCCTCCTCGGCGCAATGCGAGAGCCCTTTTGGCAGGCCGGCCACGAGCGCAACGTTGCCGATGAGGCGTTCGGCGGGCACGCCCTTCGTTTCGGCCGTGGCGAGCACGTCGCCGCTGACGACATCGGACACCGCAGCCGTAAGGGTGAACAGGCCCTGGTCGTCCGGCACGATGTCGAGGGCCAAGAGCATACTCGGTTCTTTCGACATGTCCCAGCCTTCCGCAGGGGCCAGATTCGTTCGGACATTTGAACCGATGATTAGTTCGCCTTTGGTGCTGACTCCGACGAACAAGCCTTCGCCAAAGAGGAGCCGGCTGCGGTAGTCGTCGATGGGATCGTGGACGCGGATGCCGACGACGAATCCGGCCGAACCCTGCTTGTCGCCGATGCGATGGAGGATGACGCGCATCGAGGCTGGGGCCGCGGTGTCCGTGAGCGCATGGGTGAGGTGGTGAATGGTCATGGGGCGGCCGGGCGTGGCGTAGAGGGAAACGATCTCGCCATTTCGGATCTGCCAATTCTCCCAAGGATTCGGCCACACCTCGGGGGTGAGAAACCACCGATCCGGAAGCGGATCGGTCTTGACGATGTACTCACCGGCGGCCGATGCGCCTAGGGCGAGCGCGATAAGCCAGATGCGTTTCCATTTCGGCATGGGCAATTCCTCTTGGTGCTGTCTCAGCCGTTGGTGACGGTATCCGGACGCATTGTGGTTTACGGTATCAGATCCTCGAGCGTGGCGAGCTTCCACGTGACGCCCTGATCCGGCGACATCATCAGAGCGCGCCGACTTCCGACGTGGTCCATCCGGTAGAACCAGAAGGTCGACCAGTAGTCGTAGGAGAGGAAGAGCCGGCCGGCGCGATCGATGGTGAGCCGGTGGTAGTAGACACTGTATTCGGAGAGGGGCGGGACGATGATCAGGCGCGGCTCAGACCAGGGCGCGCCGGGCCGCTTGCTCATGTGGGCGAGGCACGCGTAGTGACTGGCCGGGAAATACGCCTTGTCCTCCCGCCAGAGCCGGAACGCCACATGCAGCGTGTCATCGCGATCGCAAACGAGACCCACGTAGGTCTGGCGCAGGTCCGGGCCGAGGTCTTCGGCCTCCGTCCAACCGCCGGCGGCGTTGTTCGGTTCGAGGGATCGCGCATACTGGAACGTTCGGCCGTGCGTGCCCACGAGGGCGTGAAGGTACCCTTGGCTGTCCATGGTAATGCACGGGGTGTTGTGGACATCATTGGCCGGTGGGCCGTAGCCGATCAGCGCCGGCGTGGACAGTATGCCGGTCCCGCGGTCGTAGGTAGCCACAAACGTGGGCACGCCGGGGATCTTCTCCTCCGGGTCGGTTGCTTCGCCCCAAATGACGTGCACGTTCGTGCCGCGCGAGACGATCGCCGAGGGGATGCCGGAATGCGCCGAGAAACCGATACACTGTTTCGAAAGCAATATCGGCTCGCCCATGGATATGGCGCCATCGGAGGCCTTCTCCGGAAGGAACAGGTGTAGATCGTGTACTCGACGCCAGAACACCTTGGGATCCGTCGCGGTCAGCGTGAATCGGACGAAGGGCGGCGGCCCGTCCGGCACGTTGTGTCCCGAGAACTGCTCAATGTCGAAGGGGCCCTTCCCAGGGATGGGATACGCGACGAGGGAGTCGCCGCCGTGAGGGCCGTGGAGCAACACGGACGCGTCGCTTTGCTCGCCGATGAGGTACACGTCGTTGGCGCTATCGAAAGCAGCCTTCGACGACCGCAGGCGGATGCCGGCGGCCGTGCCTTCCCGCGTCGCGGCGGTCACCTCGGTCCAGGCCCCATCGCGCCACACGGCCACACCGGTGTCCGCACACACGACCGGCGCGCCCTTCAGGTCGAAGTACACCTGATTCGAGCACGGATACTGCGGCAGATATCCGAACAGCTCATTCTCGTGTCGGTATGGTTCGAGGACAAGCGGTGGCACAAGAGGCTCGGCGGCAGGCGCCGTGCCGCGCCGCAACCGGAGCGTCGAGAACGTGGTGACGCCGCTGTCGTCGTTCGGCGTCGCGCGCACGTGGCACGCCCATGCGTCGCCCTCGGCAGACACGCGGTACCGGACGCGCACGGACTCCGACTCGCCCGGCGCCAAGGTGACCTGCTTCACCTCGAGTTCGACCGGCCACGGCTCGCCGGGAAACTCGAGTGTCAGCGCCACCTCCTTCTCGACCGGGCCGTTGTTATGGACGCGAAAGGCCACCGAGCCCTCGACGCCGGCCTCGGCGTAGACCGTTCGGCTGTACGGCGTGATGAGCCAGCGGTTCTCGTGGAAGGCGAACCAGGACTCGAGCCGGGGCGTCCATAACGAAAGGTCCTCGAAGGGCGCGCCGGCCTCCCAGCGCGTAACGCCATCGATTCGGATCACTCCGGCAAACTTCGGGAAATGGAGTCGCCACGGCACGGCCTCGCGAGGCATGTCCGCGGCCAGGCGCCCCGAGGCTTCGCCTTGATCGGAGACGGATATCGCGCCGATTTCCTGGCCGTCCGCGTCATACAGCGCGAGCGGGCCGCCGCCCGCCGGCAGTCCCGTTGCCTCGATAGCCACCTCGCCGGTGGGCGGCAAAAAGCATACGTCGCCGGCGGCGTCGGGATGGAGAAGCACAAGGGGCTCTTCGTGGCGGGCGTCGCGATGGCCCCGAGAGGTCTCGACAAGGTAGCGCGGGCAGTTAGTGGCGAATCCCCAAGCGTAGTCTTCGCCATAGCGGTCTTCCGTAACGGTGAGGTTCAGCGCGTAGATGCCGGTGCGCGGCACGGACGCGGCGAGGCGGACCCGCTGAACCGGCCCAGGGCCGCTGCCCTTGGCACGGCCATCGTCGGAGAGCCACTGCTCGTCGAGCACCTCACGATCCGGCCCGACGAGGATCGCCCGGAGGTGCGTGGCCCGGCTCGTCCGGTTGAGATCGCACTTCTCGACGTCAATCCACAGGTCGCCAGGGGATGCCAACAAATACACACCGCCGGCGCCGCCGATCCGGAGCCCCGTCGACCATGTCGAGACGGTTTCCGCGTCGCCCGGCATTTCCTCCGTATGTGCCATCGCCAAACAGATCCCCACACCGACCACCAGAACCCACCGTTTCATCGCGCGCATCCTCCCGATTGTCACCGGCCCAGTATAGGCGCTGGACGCCGTCCATGCGAATGCGGTGCGTCTCGCGGTTGCCGTGCCGGCCGGGGATCTGGTACCGTCACGGCGCATGAGGTGACGGGCAATGCAACTGGACATCGGCGCACTGTCGGACATTGGACGACGCAAAAAGAAGAACGAGGATCACTTCGGCGTCTTCGGAGAGGACACACCGGATCTCGCCTTGATCCGGCAAGGCGCGCTACTCATTGTCGCGGATGGACTTGGCGGCCACATCGGCGGCGACATGGCGAGCAAACTGGCCGTATCTCACTTCCGGGATATCTTGTTCGAGCCGCGGCCACAGGAGGATCCCGAGGCGGAGTCGCCCGACGCGCAACTGCATGCCTTGCTCGAGGATCGCGTGCGCCTCGTGAACGAGCGCATCCACCAAACAAACGTGGATCTTGTCAAGAATGGCCGGCCCATGGGCACCACCCTCTGCGCCGCCCTCGTCGAGCCAACGAAGACGCACATCGTCAACGTCGGCGATTCGCGCGCGTACCATATCCGGGGCGACGAGATCATTGCCCGGACCGAGGATCACTCGTGGGTGGACGAGCAGGTGCGCCTCGGCGTAATGACGCGCGACGAGGCCGAGGCGGATCACCGGCGTAACCTGGTCACGAAGTCGCTCGGCACACAATCGGAGGTCGACGGCGACGTCTACGCCTGGCACACGGTGCCCGATGACCTGTTGCTGCTGTGTTCCGACGGACTCGTGAACATGATCAGCGACGCCGAGATCCTCGCCGAACTCAAGGCCGGCGGCCTGGCTCAAGATATCGTCCAGCGCCTCATCGATTTGGCCAATGCGCACGGCGGCAAAGACAATATCACGGCCATTCTCGCGCGAATCCATCCGGATCCCAAGAAGATGGCCCGCGCGCGGCTCCGTCGGTTCCTGGACCGCTACGGACGAACGCTACTGGCCGTATTCGGCGCGTTGGCGTTCGGCGGCCTGTGCTTCGCCGCGGGCTTCCTCACGCACATGCTGCTTGGCCGGTGAGGAAAACGAGCATTCCGCGTCGCAATGATAGCGCGGAGGGAGATGAATCCATGGAACGCGTTACGTTAGGCAGCAGCGGATTGTCGGTATCACCGGTGGCTTTCGGCACGTGGCAGTTGAGTCCGCGATTCTGGGGCGAGCAGTCGAAGGAGGCGGCATTGGCAGCGATGCGCCGGGCGGTGGACGTGGGCGTGAACTTCTTCGATACGGCGGACGCATACGGCGACGGCTATGCGGAAACGGTGCTCGGCGAGGCGTTGCGCGATCTTCCGAGAGATGAACTCGTCGTTACCACGAAGTTCTTCAACCACTTCAATCCCGACGCGTCGCGGTATCCGGATTTGTCGCCGGCCTATCTGACCGAGCGCTGCGAGGCGTCGCTCAAACGACTCGGCATCGAGACCATCGACCTCTGCCTCCTTCATTTCTACGATCAACTGACGCCGCTGGCCGACGTGGCCGCGACACTCGAGAGGCTTCGCGATCAAGGTAAGATCCGCGTCATCGGCGTGAGTAATCATACCGTCGAGCAACTCCGCGCCCAGCGGCGCTTCGCCGACTACTCGGTGGTCCAGCCGCCGTACAGCCTCGTAGATCCTGCCGGCGAAGGCGATCTCTTGCCATACTGCCAAGGCGAGAACATCGGCGTGATGGTGTATTCGCCGATGCACAAAGGCCTGCTCACCGGCAAGTACACGGGTACCGAGACCTTCGACGACTTCCGACAGTTCCATCCGGATTTCCAGGGCGAGCGATTCAAGCTGCTCTGCGCGGGCGTTCAGAGCCTGCGGCCCATGGCCGAGGGCTACGGACTCACAGTCTACCAGCTCATCTTGGCCGCGACGCTGATGCATCCCGCCATCCACGTCGCCGTGTGCGGCATCAAGACGCCCGACCAGATCGCCGAAGCGGCCGGCGCTATGGGCAAGACGATCGCGCGCGAGGACTACTTCGCCGTGCGCAAGGCCCTCAGCGGCGGCGGCACGAAGGTCCTCGACGCCAAGGGCACCCGGAAGTAGCCGGGATAATGCCGGCAAGTCCTAACGGCATCCACAAGGGACCGGGGCGGAATGAGGCACGGCTTCCCTTCTTTGGGTGGGGCATTGCATTCATGCGATCTCTAGGGTATGATGCTGGGACGTTCCGGGGTTGGCGTTCCGGATGGCGGCACGGTTGATGTGGGATTGGCTATGCCGGAGCGTACTTCGGAACGCGTGGGTTGAAGGGCCATGATGAGGGAATGACTGCGGATGGGACACGACGGTACGGAACGGCGGCGCTACAGCCGGAGCAGAAGCGGGTTCCCGGTCCGGGAGGATGCCGGGCTTGGAATTCTGAACCACGTGAACAACATCAGCTCGAACGGGGTGTTGTGCCACACGGCGAAGCCTGTGCCCCTCATGACAAAGATGAGTATGTCGCTGGTCTTGCCCAAGCCGAAGCGCTACAAGGTTGAGTGCGAGGGAATCGTGGTTCGTTGCGAACCGCACGAGTCGGGCGACGAGCACTACAAGGTGGCGATTCTGTTCACGAAACTGAGCGAGGCCGACCGCAAGGCGATCGAGACGTTTGTCGAGCAAGACCTGGCGGAGGGCGCCGCGGAGGACTAGGCCGGGGCGGCGGCCGCGTGCGACCTTTCGGGAGTCCGGGCCGAGGAAACAGCCGTGGGCCAGCCGGAGCCGGCGCGTCCGTTGGCAAGGGATGGGCCAGGGATCCGATGAAGATACAATTGTTCGGTGCGGCAGTGGACGCCCTGCGCCCCATCGTGACCAAGTATGGCGATCTCCGGATAGTCCAGGAAGAACCGGATGTCATCGTGTGTTACGGGGGCGATGGCACTTTGCTGTCCGCGGAACGGCAGTGGCCCGGCGTGCCGAAAGTGCCCATTCGCAATAGCCGACGAGGCAATCGTTGCATTGCCCATCCTCCGGAGGCCGTGATCGAGCGGATGGCGCGCGGGGAATTGGTGCCGGCGAAATATCTGAAGGTCCAGTGTACGGTACGGCACACCACGCAGGCCGATCCGGCGTTCCTGCTCACCGCGATGAACGAGTTCAACATGCACATGGGTCGGATCAACTCGGCCGTGCGGTTCGTGTTGTGGCTCGATGAGGAACCGTACAACCAAGGCCGAGAAGTCCTCGGCGACGGATTCGTTGTGAGCACGCCGTTCGGCAGTACGGCCTACTTCAGTCATATTACGCGAGGCGTCTTCCACGCCGGCATCGGCCTCGCCTTCCAAAACACCACCGAGCACACGAACCACGTGATCGTGCCGGAGAGCGCCGTCGTTCGACTGCGCGTCACCCGGGGCCCGGCCATGCTGGCGCACGATAACTCACCCAACTACTTCCACCTCCGCGAGGGCCACGAACTGGTGTTCCGAAAGCACGACCAGTCGGCCACCATCCTCACGTGGAAGCCCATGTCTCACCCCTCGGACGACTTCTGAGGACACGCCGCCTGGATCGGGGCCAACCTTCATGGGTGACCAGGACTGTCGGCACGCGCAGGCTATGAACGATGAGAACCTCATGGATAGAGGCCATTCCTGCATACGCCGGTCCAGGGTGTCCGCGGCCCCTTTCTACGGGAGCCGGCGCTCGTAGGCCTGGTCGCAGCGCGCGGCGAGGTGCTCGGGCGTGTAAGGACGGAAACCGTACTGCCGGTACAAGGCGATAGCCTCAACAAGCACGGCGGCGGTTTCGAGCACCATGCGATGGAAGCCGAGGGCGACGGCCGCAGCCATGGCGCGTTCCATGAGGTGCCTGCCCAGGCCAAGGCCGCGCACCTGGGGCGCAAGGTACATCTTCCGCAATTCGCACGTAGAGGAATCGAGGGGGTAGAGTCCGGCGCTACCTACAATAAGAACGTCCGCGTCCTCGACGACCTCGAACCATCCGCCACGAGCCATGTATCCGGCCTCGATGTCGTCGAGGTCGATATCGGTACCGGCGGGATCGGGTTCGAGGCCATACTCGGCCAGCACCCCGAAGACGAGGCCGCGAATCGCGGGCGCGTCGGCGTTGGTGGCCGCGCGAATACCGAAGTGCTTGAAGGTGTCCATCGCGCGCTACTTCGCCGCCGCATGGCGCGTGTACACCTCGCCGTGGATCTGCCTCGCGGCCTCGACCAGCTCGGGATACGGCGTGTCGGTGACGTCCAGGAAGCCGATGTTGTAGTTCTCTCCATCGAACCAGCGGCCCGTGATGGGCTCGTCGATGTACTGAAACCAGTGGCAGCCGACGAAGGCGGGGCAATCCGCCACGGCGCCGACGTACTCGGCGTAACACTGGGCGCGTTCGGCTTGATCCTCGGTCGGCACAAGGCCCGTGTGGAACATACCGCGATCCCGCGCGCCGAAATGAAATTCGCCGATCATGACCGGTTTGCCGAGATCGGTATAGTCCGTGCACTTGATCCGGCGCTCGTACCGGTTGAAGCTCAAAACGTCGGCCACGTCGGCGCAGGCACGGACGGCGTTGGCCGGCGTACTCGAGAAGCGGCAGCCCAGGTAGAGCTGATGGGGCGCATGCGCTCTGAACGCCGCGTTGACAATGTCGAAGTAGCGATGATCAAAGGCGTACTCGAGTTCGTCGAGGTCGTTTCGGCACGCCTCGTTCTCCTCGGTCGGCGCACGCAGGCTCTCCCAGTCGGCGGCATCGGTGGCCCAGGCTCGGTTGAGGGTCTCGATGGTGTCGTATTTCGCCTTGAGCCAATCGATGAACGCGATCCGAGCCGGCTGATCCGGCGGACTCTCCAGCACGCCGCGGCGGACGGTCTCCCACGACAACTCATTGTCGAAGAAGAATCCGATGCAGAGGGGGGTGTCGCGGTACTTGGCCGTACCCGCGGCGACGCTCGCGTCGACGCACTCACGGAAGCTCGAGTCGTAGACATCCTTCATGCGGCCCCAGTAGCCTTGGGCGCCCTCGATCTCGCGCACATCGCCCCAGCAGCCAAGACTACCGACGAAAGGCATCGGACTGTTTTCGAGCACATCGCCTTGCGACCAATTCGCGATGGTGTTGAATCCCCAGGCCGGGAGACGCTGATAGACACTCTCCCGCCACCGGTCGGCCCAGGCGTCGCCGTACTTGCGGATGAGATTCGCGCCGTAGAAGGTGAACGTCGTGCCGGCCCCCCCGATGGGATCGGCCATGCTGTGCGCGCCGGACTGCTCGGAGAAAAGCGGGCCGTACGTGGGATCGTCGCGTTTCGGCAACCACTCAAACCACGTATCGCGGCCCGTGACCCAGGTCCGCTCCCAGGTCCCGACGCAATCGACACCGTTCGAGAAGAACAAGTGGCCGTCGGGCGTAACCAGCCACCACACACCGTCGATCGCCTCGGTGCGGAACCACCCCGTCGCCTCGCGTTGCGGGCCGTCGGCCCAACCGCCGAAACGATCGCGGCCCGGAACGGCCGCACGTGCGGCCCGTTCCCGTTCCTCGGCGGCACGGCGTTGAGCAAAGTCGGATTCCTTGTGGAGTTTGCCGGGCCAGTCGCTGTGTTTGTATTGACCGAACCGATCGACGAAAGGCATTGGCACCCGTTCGCCGAGCGGGCCGCCTTGGCCGAACAGGCGGACCTCCTGCAGGATCAGCGTATGCGGATCGCTCGGTCGCGGCAGAAAGACCTGAAAGGCCACGATCCGCCCGGTATCCAGGATCGATCCCGTTGGCACAGGCCCGCGCACCGGCACGCCCCGCATGCCCCAGAGCGTGTCGTCATCACCCGTGTTGAACCGGCACTCGAAAGAAACATGCTCGCGGGGCGGCACGCACGTCGATGCCGTGTTGCAGTGGTTAGCGCCGTCCGCGCCGTCATTGTCGACGCGTATACACACGGATACGGACACGTCGGTCGGATTGTACAACGCGACCTTGAGCCCGGCATAGTCGCTCCAGTCCCAGACGTCGTGCGGCGGCGTGAAGAGCACGTTCGGCCAGTCGACTACAGCGAAATCGACTTGCATGGCCCGGCGGCCTTCGAAAGGCACAATCCGCGCGGCAGCATGGTGCTGCTTCATATTCGACGGTAGGTGTTCGCCATCAAAATCGACCACGACGTCGTCGGCCGAAGCCGGACAGCCCGCCATCGCCAACATTCCTACGATCATGCATCCACATCCGACTGCGCGCATGAGCCTGCTCTCCTTGCTCGCGCCGATACAGCGGCGAGGCGCCATCGTGCCCGAAATCCGCCAGCCGGTTCAAAGACGAATCGTGGCCCGACGATGCGTCACTTGGCTCCGGGCGGCGGGCCGTCTTGCCACGACCACACGGGAAACCGCGTGCAGGCGCTGCGCATGGTCTCTTCGCCGTTCACGAATGAGGCCGCGATTACGATGAGCGCGTAGGCCGCGAGGGCGCCGACCACCGCGCGTCGCCAGGGCACGCGTTCGCACACATCGTCCGTTTCCACCAAGGGCCGCTGTTTCACGAACAGCGCGTAGAGCGCCATTAGGCCCAAGAGGATCCAGAACACGGTGTGCATGTTGATCGTGTGCGGTTGGCGAGGATAGTAGAGATACAGCGCGTTGAGATTCTGGATCAGGAGCATGAGGAGCGAGAAGAAGAGGATGGGAAAGGCGGCGAACCGGTGCTTGTCACGGCGGTGAAGACAGAACCACACGACGGCGCCCAAGACGCCGAAGACGCATACGACGTGAAGGGCATGCATCGTGCGCGCACTGAGGTCGCTGGCGTTGGCATAGCCGTAGGACTCGAGGGTCTTGGTCCACTGGTCGAGCTTTTCGGCGGCGGGGACACGAATGATGCGATGGGCGAGGGGAATCCCGGCCATAACGTAGAACGCGCCGTAGACACTCAACAGCGAATGGCCGTCCTCTTCGGGGAGTTTCGGAAACTCGCGGCCGAGCATGCCATAGGTGTAAACGAATCCGCCGATGAGGCCGCAGCTCACTTCCATGATGTTCCAGTGGTTGACGTTCAGCGGTTGGAGATAGCTGATGTTTGCCAAGAGCCGGCCTAGCGACATACCGAGGCCGAACCCCACGTAGCCGAACAGGGCACCTTTGAGCGTGTAGCGGTACCGGCTCAGCGCAAGCCACAGGAAAAGGCCCGCCACGCCGCCGGTGAAGCCGATAGTCAAGTCCGAGCGCTCCGGATTAATGTGGAAGCCGAGGACACCCACGACCAGCCCGTACCCGGCCGCGCCCACCAGCAAGACGGTGATGACCATGCTTGCGAACTCCGTGGCGGTGATCCGTTTGCGTTCCAGGGCCAGGCCGATCAGCGCGCCGCCGAAGCACCCCCACGCCCCGCCCTCGAGAAAGAGCGTGAAGAAACCGTAGGAATAGTTGACGAAAGAGTCGGCCTTGGCGTAGCCGTGGAGCAGGCCGTAGCTCATGGCACCGCCCGTTGAGATGCCGAGACCGCCAAGCGCGCCCAGGAGCGGCATCCATCGGAACGCATTCCGCTGGCCGGATACGAAAGCGAATCCGAGTCCAAGCGCCGCGCCCGGATACATGGCGCCCAAGAGATGGCCGAAATCGCCGCGTATGCCCCAGCCAAGACCGACGGCCAGCGCGACGAAGAGTGCCCGATGAATGCGATCCCAGGGTCGAGCGATACGTCCCACGGTTCTCGTCCCTCCTTGAGGTAATCTGCGCCGTCTCAAGATCCGATGGTAACAGTGTCTCAGCGTTCATTGCATTCTCTTGGCGGCCCGGAGTACGCTCTTGGCGGTTCTGAACGGCGATAGGCTCGGTATGCGACTACAGGAAGATCGTCATGGTCAGACACGGGTTGTTTGTCCTTGGAGTGGCACTGGTTGCGGTCTCGGCGGGCGCATGGGCCGCGGAGGAAGGTACCGAAGCCACGCGGGCACTCCCCGCCGACACGATGGCGCGTCTTGAGGCCGGCGAGTTGGTTGTCACGAAGAAGGGCGAGAAGAACGCCGAGGGCAACACCTCGGGCGAGGGCGTCGTCACCGGCCTCATCGAGGCGCCGGCCGACACGGTTCTGGACTACCTGATCCGCTTCGAGACCTATCCAGAGTTCATGCCGCACGTCACCGCCCTCGAGTCTACGCAGGATGCTGAGGGCGTGTATCATCTGGCCTTTACGCTCAAGGTGGTCTGGAAAACGGTGCGCTATCACGTCCTGCAATACCGTGTGGGTACCGAGCGGAAGTTCGCCTGGAAACTGGACACATCGAAGGAGAACGACATCCGCGACACGACCGGCACGTGGGTCTTGCTCGAGCACGGCGACAAGCGAACGGTTGTCGTATACAGCCTGAACACGGACACCGGCATGTCGGTTCCGAAGTTCATCGAGGACTTCCTCATGAACCGCGATCTCGGCGGTGTCGTGCGAGCACTCAAAAAACGCGTCGAGTCGAACGGGACCTACCACAAGTAACCGGCGAGGAACTCCGGTATGAAGCCGAGGAGCGTCCGGGCCGCCGCGTCATTCCTGGCCGTTACTGCCGTGCTTCTTGCGGCATGTTCATCCCTCGACACGGAGATTGCGGCGGAGGATGGGAACCCTTCGTGGCTCGAGACGTGGCAGCCAGCGGAGTTCTCCGATCCGGGGCGGGTGCATGTGGAGGCCGGGACGCTCGTGCTTGAGGCCGGCCGCGATCTCACTGGCGCGCGATGGCGCGACATGCCGGCGCGCATGAACTACGAAATCCGGCTCGAGGCCATGCGTGTCGAGGGCGATGACTTCTTCTGCGGCCTCACTTTTCCCGTCAACGACGCGCCGTGCACGCTCATCGTCGGCGGCTGGCATGGCGGCACGGTCGGACTGTCCAGCCTCGATTACGAGGATGCCGCCAGCAACGACACGACACAGTACATGACCTTCGAAAACGGCCGCTGGTACCGCATTCGGTTGCGCGTGACCGCCAAGCGGATTCAGGCGTGGATCGACGGCCAATCGCTCATCGACGTCTCGATTGAAGGCCGCGTCGTCGGCATTCGCCACGAGATGGAGCCGTCGCGGCCGCTCGGCATTGCCTCTTGGCGAACCACGGCGGCCATCCGCAACATCGTTTTCGAGCCTCTCGAATGAACAGGCGCGGCGGACCGGTCCCGGTCATCCGGCGGGCAATTCGCTCTCCTTTGCCAATCGATCTTCGTCCGCGTCCAACGCGATGCCGGCGGCCGTCAGCTTCTCGGCATAGGCCTTGAGCGCATCGATGAACGTGAAATCGCAAGGCCTCCGACGCGCTGTGGGGGGCGGATTCCCGGCGGTCTTCGCCGCCTTGTCGAGCATGGGCGCCATGTGATCGGTCCACTCGCGAGCCGTCAATACCACCGAATACACCCGGTCGGGCTCAAGGTTCGTAGCCATGGTCCTCGATGCACCCGAACCCTCCATCCGCGCGCGGAAACCCACCCACTGACTCCATCCCTTGTTTTCCGTCATGCTGTGCACAAAGTACTGCTCGATCTCCGATCCGGTCAGACCCACCGAAACGAGGTCGTAACCCTTCTGGCCTCCCGTGCGGAACAACGCGTTTACATCCACCTCGCCCTCCACCAACACCTCGCGCACAATCGTCTTCGCATGACACAGACCGATTTCCGCTCCACCGCGTTCGCGTAAGGCGGCGGCCACGAGCCGCGCGCACTCGGCATGGCTCAGCGAGCGATTCGAACACGCGACCACCCTCGGCGCGTCGGCACATACCATCCGTTCGCGTTCGAGGATCCAGGCGGCCAGCTCGGTGTCGCAGGGCGCGGTATCGTGTTCGAGCGAGACAAGGCGGCCATCGCGCTGAACGATCGCCTCGCTATCGAGATCGATCGTCAGTTCGAGACGGCCCACATAACTCCCGTAATTCCCGGCCTGAACGATGACCGCGCCGGTGTCCTTCACCGCCTTCGTCTCGCGGATGACTTCGTGCGTGTGACCCGAGATGAATACATCGACGTTCGGCGCCAACGCCGACAGTACGGCGCAATCCTTCGAGCCGAGATGGCACACCGCCACAATGAGATGCGCCTCCCGATCGAGCCGTTCGGCCTCCGTGGCCAGCGCCTTGCCCGACGCCGCCACGGGAAGCACATTCGTGCCGCGCTGCACCGTCAGACCGATCACTCCCACCTTGACACCGTCCACGTCAAACAGGGCCGATGGCGTGAAGCAGGGCTCCTTGTCGCTTCCGAGCATGTTCAGGCACAGCAGCTTCATCCCGCCCGCCAACTTCTCACAGGCGTGCAGGTGGTCGATACCGTAGGTCGAATCGTGGTTACCTACCGCGCCCGCGTCGTAGCCGATCTGGGCGATCGCTTCATACATCGCCGTGCTCTTCGTCAGGAACGGCAACATGTCGCCCTTTTCCATGACGTCGCCCCCATCGAGCACGAGCGTATCCGGGCGCTCGGCCCGCACGCTCTTGATGTAGCCGGACACGTACGGCAGGCCCCCGATCCCATCGTAGTTGGACCGAATGTGGTCGTGCAGATCGTTTGTGTGAAGAATCAGCACCGTGTCGGTCGCGGCCATGGCCACCGCTGCGAAGGTCGTAACGGCACATACACCAAGAAGAACACGCCTGTACACCATCGTTCATCCTTTCCTTGACTCAAGTTACAGAGAGCGAATCATAGCAGAAGACAGACCGTCGAAACCCAACCATGCTTCGTGCCGAACATGCTCTAATCGCATGGGGTGGAGTAACGGATAGGTCTCGACGTCCAGGTCTAGCCACGGTGTGCCGTAAGTTCACCGGCCTTCACCGATCTCCTCGCGGGCAAGCTCAAGACTTCTCTGGGCAGTCTCATCCTTCATGGAAAACCAAACCATGATCCTGAAGCAACCCCGCGTCTTTGGCTCGAAGGAAACGCACGATCATCGCGCGCCAACGATCCGGCGCCGTTGTGTCGCCCTCTACGCGCCGGCGCGGCGGAGGCGGGGCTGCCAGCCGAGGGCATCCCGGGCGTGGGAACAGTCGACGAACGCGGCAAATCCGCCGCACGCGGCGAGTCGTTCACGGTCGGCGGGGATACCTCGGAAATGGGCATCGAGGAGCTCGAGGGTGGGCGTGCTCGAGCGTTGGTCGGGCGCGTGGGCGAGGAATCGGTCGAACCCGTCGGGCGGGTCGTAGTCGAGCGCGCGCGTGATGGCGTCGACGAGATCCGAGCACGCCACGTAATCGAGGAGGGCGGGATGATCCGGCGCCGGCCGAGGTTCGAGGATATCCTCCTGATCCGTCGGCACGATCCACGCCGGCCGGAAGGCGACGACGGGTTTCCCATATCGGCGGACGTACATGCGGCACCAGTGTTCGGCCTGGGCCTTACCGCCGCCGTAGTAATTCACGGATAGCGCGGGATGAGTCTCGTCGAAGGGCAGAAATCGCGGCATGAACTCAGCGCCACGCTGTTCGAGAACCCCGTGGTAGCAGATCGACGAGATGAAGATGAACTGCTCGACGGCCGGGCGCGCGCCGGCCTCTTCGAGGAGGTTGACCGTACCGCCGACGTTGATGCCGAGGAGTCCGTCGAAGGGCGTGCTGTTGCCGGGTATGGCCGCGCAATGGATAACGGTCTCGACGCCCTCGAACGCGGCGGTGACCGCGACGCGATCGGTGATCGAGCCCACGCCGAGGCGGCCGCATTGTCGGATGGCGGCATCCTGTGGCTCGCGGATATCGAAAAGGACCAGGTCGTGGTCGCGGTGCAGCGCTTGAGCGACGGCCGAGCCGAGGCGGCCGGTCGTGCCGGTGATGAGAATGGTTCTGCGGCGCATACGGCGGCTTCCTTGGTGCAGGACGTGATCGTCCCGTGCTCGACTTGGGAGTATGCCTCAAAGGCTCACGGCATTGCGAACGGCGCGACGTTGCCGACACCCAGTTGACGCCCAGCGGCCGCGCGTGCACAATGCGCCCAAGACAACGCCGAATCGGGCAGAAGGGAGGGCATACTATGGCGCTGCGCGGCGCACTCACGCTCATCGTGTTGGCCGCGGTATTACTCGGTTGGGCGCGCGCCTCGGCCGCGGCCGAACGGTTGGCTCTCGATGAGGACTGGCAACTCCAATCCACAGCGGCCTTACCTTTTACCGGCGAGGCGATGTCCACGGCCGGTTTCGCCGACGGCCAATGGTACACGACGGCCGTGCCGCGCACCGTACTGGCCGCCCTCGTCGACAATGGCCTATATCCCGATCCGTTTTACGGCGACAACCTCACCAAGATCCCCGGCTATCGAAGCGGCCTCTGGCTCGCCATGGCGCCCGAAAGCCCGTTCTATCCCTCGTGGTGGTACCGGCGCGAGTTTGACGTGCCAACGACCTTCGCAGGGAAACACGTCGTCTTGCACCTCGACGGCGTGAACTACCGCGCGAATGTATGGCTCAATGGGCACAAGGTCGCCGATGACCAGCACGTCGTCGGCATGTTCCGACGCTTCGAGTTCGACGTCGATCCCTTCATCGAGATTGGCCAACGCAACGCCCTGGCCATCGAGGTGACGGCCCCTGGTCATGTGGAGGACAAGGACTACCGCACGAAGCAGATCGAGGCCACCACCGGCTGGGACGATCACAATCCGCAGCCCCCGGATCTGAACATGGGCCTGTGGCAGAAGGTATGCCTCACGGCGACGGGACCGGTGGCCGTGCGGCATCCCTATGTGGCCTCCAAGTTGAGCGTGCCTCGGCTCGACGAGGCGCGGCTCACCGTCTCGGCGCGGCTCGTCAACAAGACGGATTGCCCTGTCACCGCGACGCTCGCGGCAACCATCGAGGAGCGCCGCGTCGAACAAGAGGTGACGCTGGCCGCCCTCGAGCAGCGCGACGTAGCGTTCACGCACGACGACTTCGCCGCGCTCGTGATCGCCCAACCGCGCGTGTGGTGGCCAAGCCAACTCGGATCGCCGGAACTGTACGACGCGCACATCGAGTGTCTTGTCAACGGCCAGGTGTCCGACGCGACGGACATCCGGTTCGGTATCCGAGACGCGACGACGTACATCAACGACGAGGGGTGGCGTCAGTACATGATCAATGGTCGCAAGGTGCTCATCCGCGGCGGCGCCTGGATGACCTGCGATATGCTGCTGCGCCTCTCGCCGAGGCGTTACGAGGCGCTCATCCGCTACGCGAAGGAGGCCGGCCTCAACATGTTGCGGTCCGAGGGATTCTCGATCCGCGAGACGGATGAGTTCTACGACCTCTGCGATCGGTACGGCGTCATGGTCACGCAACAACTCTTCGGGCGCAGCATTCCGGACGAGGACCTCGCCATCGCCTGTATCGACGATACGCTACTCCGAATCCGAAACCATCCCAGTCTCGTCCACTTTCTCGGCCACGATGAGACCTTTCCCACCAAACGCCTCGACGCCGCCTACCGCCAGAAGATCGCCGATTACTGTCCCGACCGCACCTACCAGCCGCACTCGGGAACCTTTGTCGTCGTGACGCGACGCCGGACCGGCGGCACGCGAACCGGCAGCATGGCCACCTGGCAACACGTCGGGCCCGCCCACTACTACATCAGCAAGGCCACGGGAGCCTGGGGCTTTGCCCAATCCGGCGGCATCGGCGGCGTGTTCGCCTCCCTCGAGAGCACACGCCGTATGATGCCCGAGGAGGACCTATGGCCGCCGTTCACCGACACGTGGTCGCTCCACACCGTCACGCAGGGCGGCGGCTACTTCCGCGACGTGCTGGCGCACATCGACACGCGTTACGGGCCGCCCAAGGATGTCGAGGACTTCTTCCGCAAGGGCCTTGCCATCAACTACAACGGCGCGCGGGCCATGTTCGAGGCCTACGGCCGCAACAAGTACTCCGCAACGGGCCTCACGACGTGGAAGTACGACGCCGCCTGGCCCGCCTCGCCGACGTGGCAGTACATCGACTGGTATCTCGTCGCCACAGCGGCATACTACGGCGCAAAGAAGGCCTGCGAACCGATCCACATCCAATACTCGTACGACGACGACTCGATATGGGCCGTCAACGGCCGGGTCGAGCCCGCCACCGATCTCGTGGCCCGCGCCGTCCTCTGTAACTTCGACATGACCGAGATGTGGTCGAGGACGACGACGCTCGACCTCGATCCCGACGGAAAGCAATGCCTGTTCACGATCGGGAAGCCGGCGGGTCTCAGCACGACCTTCTTCCTGCTGCTCACACTCGACACGACTGCCGGAACGCGCGTTTCCGAGAATCTCTACTGGCTCTCGACCCAGCCGGAAACCAAGAAGATCCTCGGGCTGCAATTCACGCAGTTCGCACCAGGCGCCGACTTCACGGCACTCGAGCAACTGCCGCCCGTCGCGCTGGAGTCCGAAGTCGCCTTTGCCGCCGTAGACGGCGAGACGGAGGCCCGCGTCGCACTCAGGAATCCGTCGGATCACTTGGCGTTTGCGGTGCATCTGCTGCTCACGCAAGGCGAGGGCGGTCTCGAGATCGCGCCCACGTATTGGAGCGACAACTACTTCGCTATCCTGCCGCATAGCGAGAAGATCGTCGCCGCGCGGTTCGCCGAGGCGGACGCCGGCGGCGCCACGCCGACACTGGTAGTCAAGGGATGGAACATGGGCCATTAGTCCGAAAGAGGGGACCATGAGCAGGCAAGGATCTTCCGTAAACGGTGGGCGAACGGCGTTGGCCGGATTCGGCGTCGTTGCTGCCATCGTCTCCATGGGTACGCGGGGCTGCTTCGACAAAGCCGGTGTCGAGCCGTGGCCGCAATACGAGGCGAATCCATTCGTGATCGCGCTGGACCTTCCCGGACCGGGCGACAGCAGCGCCGGCGGCATCGTCGTCGCCGACCTCGATAACGATGGACTGATGGACTACCTCGTAACGGTTCCGGGCCACGTCGCCGCGTACGCCAACGACGGCCATAAGTTGTGGATACTCGATACGGACGTGCGTGTCGGAGGCTCGTCGGAGCGTGAAGGATTGCCAGGCCACAACGGCCCAGGCGTGCAGGCAGCCGATATCGACGGCGACAAGGCCACCGACGTGCTCTTTCTCACGGAGGACAGCGTGTTGCACGTCGTCTCGGGCGCGGTCGGCACCGAGAAATGGTCGGCCGCGCCGCCCGTGCCGGACGGCGCGCAGCGATGGGAGCATCTTGTGGTCGCGAACTTTCGAGGGCGCGGAGATCGCGATCTCTTGCTCCAAGCAACGAACGCCGACGGTTACCGGATGGGCCGCTACGTTGCGGCCTACGCGCTGAGGGATCTCAGAAAGGCGAGCTTCGAACCGTTGTGGCAACGCGACGACTTCCTGGCCTGCGCACACAATGGCGTGCGCATCGCCGACCTCGACGGCGACGGCAAGGACGAAGTGCTCGGGCCGATGATCCTCGGCCCGGACGGCGCCGTGCGTTACCAGATTCCCTTGCGCGGACACACGGACTCGATCTTTGTGGCGGACGTGCGGCCGGATGTCGCCGGACTCGAAGTCGTGGCGCTCGAGGAGGGTGGCGGCACCGACACCGAGGGCGGCAACCGCGTGTTCCTGTTCAACGGCGACGGGTTGTTGTGGCAAACGGACTATCAGCATTGGGAACCGCAAAACGCAGCCGTAGGCGAATTCGATGGGGATCGCCCCGGCCTCGAGGTTTGGTGTCGGAGCCGGTTTGACACGCACCAGAAGCCCTTCGTGTTCGGTGCCCAAGGCGACCTCATCAGCCATTATGAGATGGATGCCGTCGCACCGGACCCCTGGACGGAGGCCGGCGTCGAAGTGATCTGCACGATCGATTGGACTGGCGAGCCTCGCCAACTCGCCGCCGCCAAGGAACGCCACACCTCGGGCGACGTGGCCGTATTCGACGCCATGGCGGGAACGTTCATTCAGACCTTCGACGACAAAGCCGATCGATTCTACGTTGCGGATGTGTCCGGCGATTGGCGCGAGGAGATGATCGTTCTCAGCAGCGGCGAGCTGCACGTGTATCACAATGAAACCGCCAATCCGGATCCCGACCACGCCCGCCTGTGGGTCTCGCCGCATTACCGACGAAGCAAAATGACGCACAATTACTACAGTCCATGATGGCCTTGACCGTCCGAGGAAGGGAATGAAGCTATGCTAGTCGGCTTGCTTGTGACCGCCTTCATGAACGTTGCCACGCCTGAGATTGAGTGGGCGTTCGACTCGCAAGGCAAGATCTACGCCTCGCCGATCATCGCCGATCTCGACGGCGACGGCCTCTGCGAGGTCATCGTCGCCGCGTCGCGCGCCGGCCGGGTGATCTGCCTCGATGGGCAGGGCGAACTGCGTTGGGACTTCCGCGTCGAGGATGGGAACGCCGACGGCATCCAGGCAACACCGTCCGCTGTCGACTACGATGGCGACGGCGCGCGTGAGGTCTTCTTCCTCACGAAGGGCGGCGTTGTCGGATGCCTGGACCACCAGGGCGAACTGATCTGGCGCACGCACCTCGGCGATGCCGTGGACTACAGCGGGCCGGTGGTGGCCGATATCGATTCCGACGGCCGTGTCGAGGTCGTGTTCGGTTCGGATAGCGGAACGGTGTATTGCCTCGACGACAGCGGCGCAGGGCGTTGGCACTACCAGGGCGATGGCGAGGTGCGGGGGATCCCAGCCGTGGCCTGGCATGAGCCCTCGCGGTCGATGCGCATCTACGTGACCTTCGGCGCCGGCACCGAGGCCTGCCTCAGCAGCGAAGGCCAGATCCTTTGGGCGTTCAACGAGCCGATGCCGCGCCGAGAGCGCCGTTCAGGGCCGGCCGTCGGCGATATCGACGGCGACGGCGGCCTTGACGTCGTCTTCGCCACCGAGGACTTCCGAATCATCGTCCGCGATGCCGCAACCGGCGCGGAGAAATGGCGATGGAAGGGCGCGCACCACATCGACCAGACCAGCACGTTCGCCCTCGTGGACTTCGACGGAACCGGTACGCTCGACATTGTCTGCGGCGATGGCAGCGGCCAGGGCGGGCCCGGCAACGTCTATCGCCTCCGCAACGGCGCGCCGCTCTGGACGGCCGACGTCGCCGGCAGCGTCGTCCAGGGGCCGAGTGTCGGCGATGTGGACGGCGATGGGCAGCTCGACATCCTCGTCTGCTCGCGATCGAAGCGACTCCTCTGCCTGTCGGCGTCCGGCGAGGAGCAATGGTCCGTCCCGTCGGCCACGGAGGTCCTCACCACGCCTGCCCTGGGCGATATCGACAACGACGGCGAAGTCGAGATCGTATTCACGTCGAAGGATCACCTCGTCCGCTGCGTGACGGTGCACGGCAAGGCCGACGCGGCGCGGCTGCCGTGGCCCATGATAAGCCACGATGCGCAGCTATCCGGCAACGCCCGTGGTGCGGCCTTCGCGTGCGACAAGCCGCACGCTCCGGATGCCCCCATCGAGGCGCTCACGCTCGACGCCTTCGGGCCGTTGACCATGGGAGACAACACCGTCTCCTTCACCTTCGTGAACACCGACTATAGGCCGCGCCTACTCGAAGCGGTCGCCGAGATCACACGGCCCGACGGCAGTCGCATCACGGAGAGGGTGACGGAGCGCCGCGAACCGTTTGAGGTGAAACACGTGACCTTCGACGTGCCGGTCCTGTTCGAGGGCACGTATGTACTCGCCCTGCGCCTCGTGGACGTCGGCTCCGGCAAGACCCTGGCCGCCGTCGACACGGGCTGCGAGATAGACGCCTTCGCCGCCGAGCGCGAATCGCTCGCCGCTGCGTTCGAGGCGGCCCGCATGCGCGCCGGCGGCCTCGCGCACGAGCCCCTCCGCACGCGCGCCCTCGATGCCCTCGACGCGACCGGCACAAAGGCCGTCGCCGCTATCGATCAGGCCGTCCTCCGATCGGATCCCGCTCCGGGGGAACGCCGCCGCGATATCGACGCCGTTCAGAATGCCCTGCGTGCGTTTCGGCACACCGTGGCGCGGATTGACGCGGCGCGCGCCACGCCGGCCGAGGTAACCGAGTTCGCCGTCGTCGCCGAAACAACCTTGCGCAAAGTCTTCCGAGATGAGTCATTCCCTGCCGAGCCGCGCGACGCCATCATACCGGCGATTGCCGTGGCCGGCAACGAGTACGAAGGCGTGCAACTGGTGGTCGTGCCGTTGTGGACAGGTCTCGAGGGAATGCGTCTATCCGTAAGCGACCTTCACCAAGCCGATGGCGCGGGCGTGATCCCGTCGGCGCAGATCATCGTGAACCGCATCGGCTACGTCGAGATCGGCCCGCCCGAGTACAACTGGCACGTCGACAAAGTCGGCTTTTATCCGGACATCCTGTTCGACGACGCGCCCACAGACGTGCCGGCCGAGCAATGCGCGCAGCCCTTCTTCCTCACCGTCAAGGCCGCGGCCGACACCGCGCCCGGCGATTACGAGGGCACCATACGCATCGAGGCCAACGGGGGCGCGGCGCTCGATCTGCCACTGCGCGTCCATGTGTGGGCCTTCCACATTCCCGAAAAGCCCCACTTCAAGGTCTCGTTGTGGATGAACGAGGGACAGATTGCCGCTTTCTACCGCTACGAAGGCCGCACCCCCTTCGAGGTACGTCAACGCTACTACGACTATCACCTCGAGCACCGCGCGAGTCCCATTCGCGCCTTCCCGCCGGCCGGGGGCGACATGCTCGACGACTTCGACTACCTCGTCGCCCACGGCCAGAACAGCCTCTTCGTGGATATCCCCGAGTACCTCGAGGAGGGCGACCGCCCCGCGTGCGCCGAGCAGCTCCTCGCCACGCGCGATCTCCTGCGCGAAAAAGGCTGGGCGGATCTCGCCATGATCTACACCCGCGACGAGGTCGCCGTCGTGGCGCGCCATCTGATCCCGAAAGTCGTCGAGATGAACCACTGGATCAAGACCGTTCTGCCGGAATGGCCGAGGCTCCAGACCAGCGCGCCCGAGCAGGCACTCTTCGACGCCGTCGACATCTGGTGTCCGTGTATCAACGCCTTCGACCCGGTGATCCTCGAAGAGCGCAAGGCCAAGGGCGACCGGCTCTGGTTCTACACCGTGTGGGGGCGTCCGGGTATCATGATCGAGTTCCCGGCCACGGACCACCGGATCATGTGCTGGGAGTGCTGGAAATTCGGCGCCGAGGGATTCCTCTACTGGGGCACGACGCACTGGGATCTGAACATGCAGTCCGACGCACGCTGGCCGGACATTCCGTGGATCCCCTACAACCGCCAGCCCGGCCACAACGGCTGCGGCTATCTGCTCTATCCCGGGCCGGATGGCACGCCCCTCGGCTCCATCCGGTTCGAGGTGCTCCGCGACGGCATCGAGGACTACGAGTACCTGTTCCGGCTCAAGGAGTTGATGGACGCCAAGGGTGATGCGGTACCCGCCGACCTGCGCGCCGAGGCCGAGGCCGAATTGGCCATCCCCAAGGAGGTCGTGACAAACCACGAGGTCTTCACCGAGGATCCCCAGGTGATTCTTGACGCCCGCGAGCGGATTGCCCGCCTAATCGAGATCATTGGAGCAAGGGAGCAAGAGATCGAGTCCTCATCTGTGGGCCAAATGGGCTCAAGGCCCTAGCGTCCGCCCTGGAAACCAACCTAACGATCCGTGAACTTGTCCGCCATGTCGGGACTACACGGATAGTCACCGGGATACTTGACGAACTGCACGTGGCCGTCCATGTACAGAACATTGCAGCCACCCGGCGCGTGGTTGAAATCGTTCTCGCTATCCGGCTTGGTGGCGATCATGTCCCAGATCACCGGGATCTCGCTCTGGGCAACCGACGTCGCATCGGCTTGGTTAATGTCCATGATCAGGAAACGTTCGACTCCGTCCTTGAGCCGGTAGAGCACATCCGTACCCCCGACGCCCGCGCCGGACGCGCCGTATTCGGCGAGATCGATATCGCTGAGTACAAACGACTCGGGACACTGCTGGTCCGAGTTGCGGACGGCCTTGAAGGCCTTCTTGTACCCGCCGTAGTTGTCTTCATCGAGTGTCACCCAGCCCAAGTACATGTAGGAGTAGTCGCGCATGAAGTGCGCTACATACGGCGACCCATCCTTGACCAACTGCTCGATCTCCAGCTCCAGATCGCCCGTCTCCGGATCGGAGGGACAGAATGTGACGTTGTAGTCCGTCAGGTACTCCGGATACATGGCCGGGCCCCAGAAAAACGTGTACGACCTCACGGCGGTGTCGTCTTCGGCGGTGTAGCCGGGATACAGCGGCGGATAGAGGTCCCGTTCCTCGCCCGCGTACATCTTGAAGCAGACACCCAACTGCTTGAGGTTGTTCTGGCAAGAGGACCGACGCGACGCCTCGCGCGCCCGAGCCAGCGCCGGCAGCAGAATGGCCGCAAGAATGCCAATGATCGCGATCACCACGAGCAACTCGATCAGGGTGAACCCTCGCTCACGTCCTCTTGTGCGTGCCATATCCTGTTCCTCCACGGTGCGAATCATGAATGCGTTCTCCATCCCGACTCTCCACTCGATATGAATGAGTATACATAACGAAATCTACGAAAGCCAAAAGCCTATCGCTGTGCCTCGCTACGCGCCGCAACGTTCCGCGTACTCCCGCAACAGGGCCAGATACACGCGATACTCGTCGAGCGACACTCCGGGAGGCGTTTGGTGATCGACCGACGGAATGTAACCGCCCTGACGCATGACGGGAAGAAGACGCTCGAACTCGGCCCGCACAGCCCCCTCGCCCCGGTTCATGACCATCTTGTCGAAGGCCCCGATGAACCGGGCCTTCGGATGGACCTCGCGCATGGCGGCCAAGTCGCATCCGGCCTGACGCTCGAGCGGAAGGAAACCGTCAACGCCGACGTCGATGAACCACGGCACGAGCTGCGAAATCTCCCCATCGGTGTCGATGACGGGAATCGTGCCGCGTTCACGCACGCGCGGGATGATCCGCCGGTAGTAGGGCGCCATGAACTCATCGAAAAGGTCGCGGGAGATCATGGGGCCGTGGTTGTACGACATGTCTTCAGCGAAGGTCATGAAGTCCGGCACACACACCTCGCAGAAGGCCTCATACATGCGCACTTGGTATTCGAGCAGATCCCGGTTGATCCCATGCATGAGTTCCGGCTGCTCATAGAAAGCATAGAAGTGTTCTTCGATGCCCAGCAGCGTGCGCGGAAACCAGAAGAACCCCTCGAGCGTGATCCACACCACCATCTCGCCGCGCTTTTGCCGCTCCGCATAGGCCGCGGCTATCTCCGACCAATGCCGGCCTTCGTGATCCACAATCTCTTCCGGCGTCGGATATAGATGCTGCTTGATCGCAGCGTACTCATCCATCGAAGACACAACCCCGCCGCCGTGCGTCGACGGCCCCTGGTACGTCAAGCGCCGCGCCGGTAGCCACATCTGGCGGTAGCAATCGTGGCCGAAGTAGTCCGCTATCGCGCCGACATCGACCAGGTCCTCCGGCAGACCCTCGCCGTGCCATCGCGCAATGGTCTGGTCCCACCAGGTCGCCCATTCGATCACCGGCAGGCGATCGACGGGCTGGAAATGCATCACCGCGTGAAACCGCTCGCGAACGTTCATGGTTCTCTCCTCGATGGCTCGGCGCACTCGCGCGAGAGTGTGGCACCAAGGGTTACCGCGCCTCAAGCCGGCTTCTCGGGAAGCCGCACGATCCCCCTTGGGCGCGCAGCCGCGAGCGTCGCGGCGGGCCACCTCGTCAAACACGATCGATCCGCTTCCACGACGTCCTTCCCCAAAGGCTTGCGCCCCCCTTCAGTTCCCCCCGCAAGCGGGGGGACTGGAGTTTCTCCATTATTAGGCGGCAGCGGCGTCGGCCATTCGAGTTCTGGACGTGATTATGCCGAGGGGTTCGATGATTTCGGGGTGTTCGTCCATCTCTTTTCGCAATAGGGCGAT
>Ga0116158_10000534_pt1 | contig 37236 bp, 21 predicted proteins | sample AD_UKC052_MetaG_FD_89883 | JGI IMG/M metagenome (GOLD analysis project Ga0116158, IMG submission 89883) | Active sludge microbial communities of municipal wastewater-treating anaerobic digesters from USA - AD_UKC052_MetaG | ecosystem: Engineered > Bioreactor > Anaerobic > Digestate | place: USA... | reverse complement strand
AGCTCGACGATGCCCTTGCGCAAGGCCTCGAGGCCGCGTCGCAGCCGGCTGCGGACGGCAGGCACGCTGAGCCCCCCAACCGCGACTCCGACGTCCGGCGCCGTCATATCCTCGAGGTAGTAGAAGTAGATCGCGACCTGCTGCTCGAGCGCGACCTGGCCCAGCGCCTCGACCAGCAGCGCCATCTCCTGCCGCTCCCCCAGTACCCGCGAAAGCGAAGGCCCCAGGTCCGCGATGCTGGTGACGCGAAAATCGAGGTCCTGCCGACTCGCACGCCGACGAAATTCCTTGTATAGCTGGAAGCGAGCGATGGCAAATAGATAGGTGCGAAAGCTCGCCTTCTGAGCGAACCGGCCGCGGGCCTTGATACAGCCCAGGAAGGTGTTCTGGACCAGGTCCGAGGCGTCTTCGCCGAGTTGCCGGCGAAAGAAGCGCAGAACCGCGTCGAAGTGGCGCTTGAACAGCACATGGCCCGCCCGCGCTTGGCCGTCAGCCCAGCGGTCGAAGAGCTCCTCGTCACCGAGTGTGTGAAGTTCGCGGTTATCGGACATCATCGGCAGCGTATCACGCCCTGCGTTCGCTAATTAAGCCCAGAATGGGCCGGGTGCATGCCGACGCTTGGGCCGTCGACCAGCCTGGGGTTCGGCCCGCCACGGCACGCCTGCATGAGCCACCGGAGTGGCCCGGCCCTCGGCGAGCCGATTGAGCGAACACTCGCTGGTCGCGCCGAACAAGGTGCCGTCCGTGGTCCTTGCCAGCCGATGACGAGAGCGAGAGTGATGCTTGGGTCGCAGACACGGTCATCGTGGAGGGTTGGCAGATCGCCCGCTTCCGTCCACGCATCGAGGCCGCGTGAACGGTCCTTGACTATGGCGATCACCGGGGCGACGCGTCGATGCGGTATCGGCCAAGCCGTGGCCGGTGCGCTCTGACCCCTTCACCCCGCATGGTGCCGAGTTTCCACAAGTGGCACCGTCTCCGACCCGTCACCACCACCGTCGCGGCCGGGTCATGAACCACGCGGAGCCCCATCGCCCGCCAAGGGCGTGATCGTCAGGGCCCCTTGACGACGCCCCGATCGCTGGTCGCCGCCTCCCGGGCAGCATTCGCCGATGGTATGGGAGCCGGCCGGCCGGCTGCCGGCGAGCGCCTGGATGGCGCCGCGTCCGGCCCCAAATGCGCGACCGCGAGATCTCCCGCTCTGGTTTGATTTTAGTTTGAAATTGGTTTGATTTTCGGTGCCCCGCCAAAAAGTCCGCGAACTCAGCCGTTCCAGCCCGGTTTGCGGCAGGCATGGGCATCATCGTCTATAACCACGGCACCGAATTCTCCGGGTAGCCGTAGCTCATTCGCTTAACAAAAGCTGCACCGGGTTAGCGACAACTACCCGAGACATCGCCGGTTCTCGCCGGACCCGGCCCGCATTCCGGGCCGGCGAGGTCCGTCGTCGGGTTTTACGGGCTACAGACGTGCTTCACGGACACCAGCCCCGTCGCACGAAAGGCGTTGAAGGGGCCTTCGTTCTTGCCGACCCAGAACTTCTTGGTCTCGCCCACCGGCCAAGCGGCGCCGTAGGGGTTCACCGTCAGGTCGATGACTTGGTCGGTCTGCCCGACGGCGACCGGCTGTGTCGCCTTGACCACGTTCACCGGGTCCGGGCACTTAATCGGCTCGCCGACGTACAGCGACAGCGTCGCCGCCGCTCCGAACGCGGTGTCGTCCTCCTTGCGCACGTGGAGCCGCAGCTTCGTCGGCGAGATCATCTCGGCCGAAGCTTTGAGCTTGAGCGAGTTGTCCCCCGCGCAACCAGGCGACCCGAAACTTGGGTACTCCTCGCTCAGAACCTCGAATTGCCCCTCGTCGCCGCCGCCGCAGCCACACTGGCCGCCCGTACATACCTGTCCCATGGGACAGGCCGTCGATCCGCCGAACTCGAGGCACACGTCTCCATCGAAATTGCCGCAGCTGTGTACCGTCGTCGAGTCGAGGCACTCGCTCCCGCCCACGCATTCGTCGTTGCAGCAGGTCGCGGTATTCAGCATGCAGTCTGCCTTGCAGCTCACATTCCCATCGTCGTACCCCGCCGACTGGCAGCTCGCGCCGCCGAGCGTGGCCCCATCGCAACTCTCGCCCGGGTCGATGGCGCCATCACCGCAGGTAGAACCGGCGACGCACATTCCGCCCTCGCAGCCGGAGCCCTGCGGGCATCCGCAGTCTTCGCAGCAGTTGGCCTGGGTGTCGTCACCCGAGCACACGCCATCGCCGCACACCGGGCCGCCACCGCCGTACTTCAACTGCTGGATCGCCACGCCGCCCGAGCCCAACTGGTCGACGAAGGCGTAGCTCATCGTACCAAAGCCGCCGACACCAAACTCCGGGCCCCACGAGTTGACGAAGCCGAAGCGGCCGACCTGATCGTCGTATGAGACCAGCGTGATTGCGTGGTAGCCGACCAGCGTATCATCGTTCGCCGGGAGATCGATGTCGCCATCCTGCCAGTCTTGCTGGTAAACCGGCACCCCGATCACCGGGGGCCAGTTCTGCGCGATCGCGTACTTGGCCTGCAGTGCGCTATTCTTGCCGACGCCGACGAAGTCCTCGACGTATGCGAGCCCACCAGCCAGCACCACAGCCGCGGGCACCGCATCGAGCGAGCCGACCGGATCGCCGACGTCGTACGGCCACGCCGCCGCCGTGACCGTCGCGGTCGACTGATCCTTATTGTCACCCACGACCTTCCAGATCCCCGAGCCGCTGTCGCAGTCGTCCGCGCCGTAGCCGGCGATGTACCAGATGTGGGCCGGGCTGAAGTCCGCGAAGGCGTCGGTCTGGGCCACAGCACGCAGCCCCATACCGCTGCGCACCGCGAAGGCCACACACGAGCCGCAGGCCCCCTGGTTCGGGACTGTGAAGCCGCCCAGGTCGAGACTGGCGCTGGCCGGCATGGACCCCGGCGGCGGCGGCACGGTGCCGAAGCTCATCTCGGCCATGCTCGGCCCGGGGTCTTCGGCCTGACTGCAGACCATCTTGCCTCCGAGTTCGAAGCACGAGGAGCCTGAGCCTCCTCCGTTGGTGTCGTCCCCGGGCGCCTCGCAGTAGCCCGCCACGCACAGCCGGTCACCCTTGCAGTCGGTGTCCTTCTGACATGGCTCGGGCGGGTCCGCCGGGTCCGTGGTGGCCGCGTTACCCGTCGTGGGCGTCGCCCCGTCGATGGGCGTACACATCCCCGCCAGGCACAGCCGGTCGCCCTTGCAGTCGGTGTCCTTCAAACACGGCGTGGACCCGCCGTCGTCGTCGCCGGGGACCTCCTCGCTCGGGATGCAGGCCACTACGAACAGCGGCAAGATCCATGAACAAGTACCAACAATCATCATTTTTCGGGTCATTCGAACCTCCTTCGTCCATGAAGTGGCAGCCGAGGGGTATCTGGTTCACGGCCAAGCTAAGAAATTCTTAAGGCAGACTTCGGCATCCGCCACCTCACACGCGTGTCTCCTCGGCCATCGAGCGCGCCCGCCTACGCTTTGCAGGCGCCGGCAACACTGCCATCGCATAAGACTCATCTAAGGTTCACGGGCACCGGACCGCCACGGCGCAGCGTCGAGTCCAGCTGGTAGTGGCCGGTTGCGACCAACCGCTTCGAAAATCCACCGCCGGACGGCCTCAGGGAACGCCGCTCACACCGCGCGGAAAGAGGTGGGGAAACGCCGCGGCTGCGCCGCGATATACCTCGTCCGCCGGGCGTGTCTCCCACGCGAGCTCTTGCATCATCAGGTTTCCCCCGAGATCCATCGTATATAGGTGTTCGCCCTCGGGTCCGAAGAAGATGCTCTCCGTTTCGGGCGCATGATACGAGGTCAAAACAGCCCCACTGGCGAGGTCGACCAGTACGAGTTCCGTGCCATCCAGGGTGGCGAAGAGGTCGCGTGTCGCCGAGAAGGCGTGACCCGCCACGTCCTTCGGCGGGCGTGACCGGAACCGGGCGACCCCTGCCTCAACGTCCCACAGCACCAGCACTCCGTCGCTGGCGAGCGTGGCCAGGTAACGATCGTCGGCGCGGAACGTGGCCGCGACAACACCGGAGCTATGGGATTCCAGCGTCACCAACGGCCGTATCGTTTCGTAGTCCCAGATCTCGATCCGGCCGTCGGGGCGCGGCTCGAGGAAGCGGTCACCCTCGTGTGTGAAATAGACAGGCGGGTCATGGAACCGCGAGGATTTGGACCGGAGGGGACCACCCGGTCGAAGTTCGCGCAAGCTGACGCCCGTTAGGCCGTCCAGAAGCGTCAACCCCTGTTCGTCGGATCGCGAGAATATATACCGACTGTCTGGCGAGAACGCGGAGTTCGGCCCAACCGGACCGATCTGCAGCAGTTCCGGCCAGGAGAACAACACGCGGTCATCCCGCAACAGCCGCGTGCGTGCGCTGTTGATGCGATAATCCGCCCACATGGGATGCGGACCCATAGTGGCGACCTGGGTAAACCCCGGCAATTCTCGAAACACGGTCTGCTCCACAATCGCGCTGAGCAGGATAACTCGCTTCTCGTACATGGTGCTGTCGTCGACAACCCCACGGGAGGTGAACTCAGAAGCCCCGGCGGCGTGCGAAGCACTCCCGCGCAGCTTCTGCACCAGGGCCACGAGATCGGCTCCGACCCGGCTTGGCGCGGGAACCTTGCCGACACGGGCGCGCGTCCCCGTGTCCCAGACCTCGGCGAACTCGCCATTCGTGAACAGGAAGCGTTCCTCATCAATCCACTCGAGCGACGTCTTGTGGTCGACGTCGGGAAAGTCCAGTACCGGCTCGAGGTCAGGGAGCGACCGGACCTGGAGGTGCCCCCCCTCCCCTCGCGGGATCGTGGCAACCACCGCACCGGTGGGGCTCGGCCAAATTCTCGCAGCGGTGATGAGGGTCCGCGGGAGTAGCCGCAGCGGTCGCCAGGCCCTCACGTCGCCATCGACACTCGCAGTGACCAGCGAGGCGCCATCGTCGAGCCACGCAAGGCCCGAGATCCTGGAGCTATGCGCGCGAAACCCGACTCGCCTGCTCATCGCTTTCGTCGGAAGAGTATGCAGGTATGACCACAATGCGAGCGTGCCGTCCGCGCCACCGGTGACGAAGCTGTCGCCCCTGCGGGCGATGGAGGCGACCGCGTCGCCATAGCCGTAGCTCTGGCAGCTTCCGTCGCGGGTGTCCCAGATCGCCAGCCCTCCGCTAGTGTCCCGGCCTAGCAACAGCGCGCCATCGCCTGAAAAGGCGAAGCGCCTCCCGCCACCCAAGCCCGTGTAGAACATCTCGTCGCGGAATTCACCGCAGTTTTTGAACTGTACCGACCACCGTGTGACCGGATCGAAGTAGACGTGCCGGCTCGTATTCTGGCGCCAGCTCGTGGTCTGCAGGAGGACCTGATGCCACGAGTTCCCCAGCGCGTCGAGGCTGCGCTCATCAGCCACGGGCTGGCGAAGCAGCCGGCCGTCCGGTCCCCACATGAAGAGGCGGTTGCCGTCTTTGATCGCCCAGCTTCCGTCCTCGGCCGAGGTCTCCACCTGGAAGTTCCACCCCCGCTTCGGCCGGTCCAGCCGCTGCTCGTGCCGGAGGACTCCGGAGCCGGTATCGAAGCAGCGCAGGGCGTCTCCGTCGACCTCCACGACGAGATCACCCCGGGCCACGAAGTGCAGCACGGCGGACGCGAACGGATCGTTAGGCTTCAGATCGCGCTTCCAGGCAGAGAGCAACCCCCCGGCGCGGGCATCGAAGGTTCGGATCGCGCCTGCCTCGGAGATCGCGGCGAACCGCTCTCCCGCGGAGAAAAATGTGGCCTGGCTGGTGTCGCTGGTCTCTGTCGTGGCCACCGCGGCGCCGGTGCGGGCGTCCCACAGCCGCACGGGCTCCGCGTCGGTCCAGGTGATGAATCGCGGCAGGGACCTGCTCGCCTCCACCGAGACCGCCCCACCAGCGTGCCCCGGCAGAGAATACTCGAGCGCACGCTCCGGTCGCGTCGCCTCCGCGACCATGAATTTCACGACCTCGTCGTCGGGCGCAGCGGCATGAGCGCGCAACAGGTCCGCGAGCGCGTCGTGCGGGCGACCGGCGATCAGCGCCCTACGCCCTGACTGCTTCAGGTGGTCCAGCGACAGGCGCTGGGCTTCGTCCGTCCGCTCGTCGGCGCGTGTACGTTCGCGCTCCGCGACCTCACGGGCCTCGTCGGCGCGCTGTTGGGCCACGGTCGCAGCGTCACGCTCGTCGACGACCTGCCGCACCATGAGCGCCCCCCCAATGGCCAGCACGAGCAGCGCGCTCACCGTCACCGAAACGACTGCCCGATGCCGGGCGACGTGGTGGCGCAGCAGCGCGAACAGCGAGTACGGCCGGGCCGCGACTAGGCGACCGGCGAGGAATCGCCGCAGGTCGGCGGCGAGATCGCGGGCGCTGGGATAGCGATCGCTCGCCGCGCGAGCCATCGCCTTGCGGACGATCGCCAGCAGGTCGGCCGGAAGCCCGGGGACGCGCTCGCCGAGTTCGGGAGGCGGCCCCGCAAGCAACTGTTGCAACGTCGTGCTCGTCGAGCATCCAGCGTACGGCAATTGGCCCGAGAGAACGAAGTAGGCCATAGCCCCGATCGCGTACACGTCAGCGCGCGCGTCGACCTCGGCGCCCTTGGCCTGCTCCGGTGGCATGAACGGCAAGGTGCCGAGCAGTTCCCCCGTCCGCGTGAGCTCGTCGCCGTCGAGCTCGCCAGGCTCCGTGCTGGTCCCATCCGTGACGTCGTCGGGGCCGCGCAGATCCTTGGCGAGACCCCAGTCGATGACCACGGTCTCGCCGAAGCTACCGATGAGCACGTTCCCGGGCTTGAGGTCGCGGTGAATCACGCCCTTGTCGTGGGCATACGCGAGCGCGTCGGCGACGGCGAGGACGTGCGGGATCAGAGCGAGCCGCTCGAACAGCGTCGCCTTCTGTCGCACGACGACGTCGAATGAGGCGCCGTCGACGAGCTTCATGCAGAAGAAGGAGTTATCCCCGGACCGCCGCCCGAGGTCGTAGATCGGGACGATCGACGGGTGCTCCAAGCGGGCGGTCAGCAGCGCCTCGCGGCGAAACCGAGCCCGGGTCGCAGCGCCAAGCCGGGACTCGTGCAGTTCCTTGATGGCGACGGTGCGCTGGAGGTGGCAATCGTAGCCCCTGCGGATCTGGCCGAGCCCACCCGAGGCGAACACGGCCTCGAATCGATAGCGGGTGGCCCCGATAGGCGCTACATCCAGATCCAGGCCGCCACTCGACTCGTCCCGATCGAAGCCAGCGAACCGGTCCGCCATGTCCTGGCTCGGCCCTGTCGAAGGGGCTGGGGAGCCCTCTGGGTCGCACGAGTCGTCCATGATCTCAGAGTGCAGGCTTGCATACGCCGGTTCGAATGAATCCACAACCCAGACATGTGATAATTTTCACATGAACCATATCTGGGACACCGACACGAACAAGATGGCATGAACACAGCTACGATGCCGCCCCCCCATGGTGAACCAGACCTCGCGCTGCTCGAGCGCTGGCGCGGCGGAGACACCCGCGCAGGTGACAAGTTGTCGCTTCGATTCACGGCTCCGCTCCGCCAATTCTTTCGCACCAAGGTCCGCCCCGAGGATGTGGAGGACTTGATCCAACAGGTGTGGGTGGCGCTCAGCGAGTCCATGGCCCCGGGCTCGCAACCGTCCGTGCGCCTGTCGCTCCGTGCATATGTCTTCGGGATCTCCCGGCACATTCTGTTTCGCTACATCCGCACCCGGCACCGTCTCGACGCCATCGATCCGCTCGAGCGATCGATAGCGTCGCTCGAACCCTCCCTATCGCAGGTGGTCGCCGAACGGGTCGAGACCCAGCGCATGCTCCTGGCGCTGCAAGGCTTGCCGATGGATACGCAGGTCCTGCTTGAGCTGCGCTATTTCACGGCGATGTCGACCGCCGAGCTCGCGGCGCTTTATGCATGCCCTACCGGGACGATCAAAAGCAGGCTCTCCCACGCTCGCAAGCTGCTCGAGGCGGCGATCGACGCCCAGTGAATGCGCAGCCTCCGTCCACACCCCGGTCCACTCGCGCACGACAGCGATGCGGTGCTTGTTGCGCCAGGACCGGTCGCCTCCGCCATTGGTTTGCCGGCCGGCTGGCCGGCTGTCGGCGGGTGCCCGGACGGCGCCACGTCCGGCCCCGGATGCGCGGCCGCGAGATCTCCCGAACTGGTTTGATTTTGGTTTGAAATTGGTTTGATTTTCGGTGCCCCGACAAAAAGTCCCCGAATTCAGCCTCCCCAGCCCGGTTTGCGCGAGGCATGGGCATCATCGTCTACGACAGCGTCCTCAACCCGCGCACCTACTATTTCGCGTGGGAGGATCTGGTCCAGGGCGGTGACAACGACTTCGACGACCTGACGACCACGGTCTCGGGCGTCTCGTGTAACGGCGTGCCCTGCGGGGCCTTCCTCGACCCCCAGGACCTCGACGCCGACGGCTTTTGTGACCTTCCCGGCCTGGTCACGCTCGACAACTGCAAGGGTGTCGCCAACAAGGACCAGGTCGACGCCGACAAGGACCTGCTCGGCGACGCCTGCGATAATTGCCCCAACGACGTCAACCCCGACCAGCTCGACAGCGACGACGACGGTATCGGCGACCCCTGCGATCCCATCGACAACAACAATGATACCAGCAGCTCCAGCGGTGACGGCACCACCGGCGGAACCTCCGACGGCACCACCATGGGCGTCGATGCGAGCACCGGCGATTTGAGCACCACCGGCGGCACCGGCGGTGGCACCTCTACCACTGGCAGCAGCGACTCGAGCCCACAAACCACCAGCACCTCGGACCCCAGCGCCAGCGCTTCGGCTACCGATGGCAGCGCCACTGGCACCGCCACCGCCACCGCCACCGAGAGCGGCACCGGCGTCAGCGGCACCGGCTCCGGCAGCAGCGACTCCGCCACCGGCGGCAGCGATTCCCTCACCGGCGCCACCTCGCCGACCGAGAGCACCGCCGGCACCTCGGCCACCGACGGCAGCAGCAGCGGCACCGGAGGCGACACCGCGGGCGGCGGCGAGGACGGCGGCGGCGAGGACGGCAGCGGCTGTGGCTGCCGCCAGACCGAGGCCCCCGGCGCCACCTCGCTCGCGCTCCTGCTGCTCACCGGCCTCGGCCTGCGCCGTCGTCGACCCACCGCAGCCTGAACCACGGCCCCCACGCCACATCCTCGACACGCGCCTGACCGACGCGGCCGAGGATGGCGGCCTGTTCGGCCTGCGTCGAGTGGTGGGCTCTGGCATCGGACGATGCTTGGCGCCAACGAGGCGGTCCAGGCGCTCTCCTGGGCAGGTGCCGCGAGGACCCGAGTGGCTGTATCTCCTCGAAGGGCGAGATCGCGCCATCCGAGGATCAGTCACCATGAGCGAGCACCAAGTCTACGACTTCGTGGCTGTGGACCGGCCCCTGCAGCTGCGCGCGCGCCGAGGTCCTCGCGGGAATCGCCGAGCGTGAAGCGCAGGCAGAGGCCGCACGACAAGCGAAGCAGCAGGAGACGGCGCGGCGAAGGCGACTGACGGCGCTAGCGAGGGCGACCGCGCCTGGACGCGACTGGAGGCGCTCGTCGAGGCTCGCAAGTACAACGACGCGGTGGCCCTCGCCGTCGATCTGCATGACGTGGTGCTTGAGCGAGGCCACGAGCCCCGGTTTCGGGAGAATATGACCGCCCTCAAGCAGCGCCAATCGTTGCGACGGGGTTTCGTCACCCGGCTCAAAGATGCCCAGATCGGAGCGCTGCGATGACCCGAGCTCGAAAGTCGGCGAAGGGCCTGACGAAGCAGGCGCTAGACGCCCTGGTCGAGGAGGCCACGGTGGATGCCTACGATGCATCGGAGCAGGTCAGCGGGCTGTTCAGCTTGATCGAGGAGCGGCTCGCGCTGCCCTTCACCACGCAGATCCTCGGCGTCGAGGCCGATGTCACCGGCATCGAGCTCAACGAGCACAACGGGATCGTCGCCGTGTGCCGTCGTGGCCGGTATAAACAGCGCATATCACTGCTCGACCTCCCGCTTCCCGGGACGCCGCCGCCCGGTTGGGAGTCGATCGAAGCGTATCGGCACTGGGCCCCCGGGTGACACCGCGCAGCCCGACGACCGGTCTATCGCTCTAACATCCGCCTGTTCACCCCGGAAGGCGGACGGCTTTCATCGCGTCGGTCATGTCACAAAATATAGCATGAGGTAACGATTCTCCATGATGACCGACCCAGGTCTTTGAGATAGCGGCGACGATGGGGGGCTAATGCCCCCGCGGCGAGTCGCATGCCCGTGGTTGCGATAGACGTTCCGGCGAGGCGCTTGACCAGACGCGCGTCTTGCTGGACTTCCTTCGCCCCGACCGATGACCGGTAGACGGGGAGATCGGATATGATGCGGTATGCGTCCAGTCACCACCCTTGTCGTCCTCGCGCTGTTGCCCGCCTGCTCGAGCGATCCCGGCGCGGCGGCGGGCGAGCAGGGCGGATCGTCCGATACGGGCGTGGGCAGCAGCGAGGCCACCGGTGACAGCGAGGGCGAACCGTCGGCTTGCGACGGCGGTCCGTGGGAGTTGGGGCGGCCGATCGCCATGCCGGAGCTGCCGGCCGGCGATCCGGCGGCCGGCTACGCCGCGTTGCTGAGCAAAGATTACGTCAGCTGCGGGATCCCCTGGGAATTGTTCGGCATCGCCGAGGGCGTGCTCGGCGTCGAGGAGCCGCTGCCCGGTCGCACGGGCAAGAACGCCGAGGTCGGGCACTCCTGGAACGTGGTGAGCCGCTCCGACGGCAGCGAGCTGGTGGTGTCCAACTGTCTGCAGTGCCACGCGGGTTACTTCAACGGCGAGCTGATCGTCGGCCTCGGCAAGGCGTCGGCCGACTTCACGACCTCGCTCAGCGACTTCGCCGACCCGCTGCCGAACCTCCCGGAGACCAGCGAGGCCAACGCGGCCTTCAACAAGTTCAAGGCCCGCGCAGCGGCGCTCGGGCCATATTCGACGATGAAGACGATCGGCGCCAACCCGGCGATCATGTTTGCGATCATCCTGCTCTCGCACCGCGATCCGGTCACGCTCGCGTGGCAAGACGAGCCGCTGTTCGAACTCTCCGCGGATCTGGTGTTCCCGGCCGATCCGCCGCCGTGGTGGCGGGCCGCCAAGAAGGCCAGCAACTTCGCCAACGGGATGTCGCGCGGCGACCATCGCGGGACCATGGTCCTGGCCTCGTCGCTGTGCACCGATAACGTCGAAGAGGCCACCCTGGTGGTCGACTACTTCGACGACATCCAGGCATATCTCGCGTCGATCGTGGCGCCGCGGTACCCGTTCGCGATCGACGAGGCGCTCGCGGCCGACGGCGCGGCGATCTTCGAGTGCTCGTGCGCCGGCTGCCACGGCACCTACGCCGACGACGCCGCGGCCGAGACCTTCCCCAACCTGCTGATCCCGCTCGACCTGATCGGGACCGATCCCGCATTTGCCACGCTGGCGGCCGCCGGCGGCTATTATCATCAGCTGCGCGAATGGTTCAATGGTTCGTTCTACGGGATGTTCAGCGAGGTCGTGACCGACGATCCGACGCCCGGTTACACCGCGCCGCCGCTCGATGGCGTGTGGGCGACGGCGCCGTACTTCCATAACGGCTCGGTGCCCAGCATCGCGCTGGTGCTCGACAGCACGGCGCGGCCGGACAGCTGGCGGCGTCTCGACCTCGACAGCACGCACTTCGACGAGGCCGCGCTGGGCTGGCCGTGGGAGCCGGCGACCGCCTGGAACGACGCGCCCGCGAGCGAGCGCAAGTACATCTATGATACCACCTCGTTCGGCTATGGGAACAGCGGCCACGCCTTCGGCGATCACCTCGACGAAGGCGATCGCAAGGCCGTGCTCGAGTATCTCAAGACGCTGTGACCCGGCATGTCCACCAGAGCAAGAGCCGCTCAGACGGGCTTCGAGGGCGGAGCCCCGACAGTCGACCTGTCCTCCGGGACATCTCAGGGTATCAGGCTCTCGAGCAGCGCCGGATCGTCGGTCATGATCCCATCGACGCCCCTGCCCATCAGCAGGTTGATGGTCTCCGCGTCGTTCACCGTCCACGGGTGGACTTTCAGTCCCAGTGTGTGCGCGTAGTCGATGACCTCCTTCGAGGTCGACTCCCACGGGGGCTGCACGAACTGCCCCGGGGGCACATAGTCCGGATCTCCGAGGTTGGTGTTGAGCGCCACCATCTCCGCGAGGCTGAGCGCCGTGAACACGCCGGGTGCAGCCGCGCGAAAATCCGCGATCGTCTCCGAGCTGAACGAGGCGACCACGACGCGATCCAGCACCGCGTGCTCGGCCAGGATCTCCGCCACGTCGGCGGCGATCGACGGGCTGTCCTGCTTGATCTCCATCAGGTAGTACTGCCCGGGAAACGCGGTCAAGATCTGCTCGAGGCTCGAGATCTGGACGCCCATCCCGCGGAACGGGAACGTCGCCCCGTCGTCGGTGGTGAAGCGATACCCGGCATCGAGGGCCCGCAGCTGCTCGAAGGTCATGTTCTTGACCGCCCCCGTGCCGTCCGTCGTGCGATCGACCGTCTCGTCATGAATCGCCACGATCACCCCGTCGGCGCTCGCATGCAGGTCGAACTCGATCACGTCGGCCCCGATCGTCAGCGCATTCGCGAATGCCGGTAGCGTCTCCTCCGGCCGCAGCGCCCGACCACCTCGATGAGCGATGTTGAGGAACCGGTCGGAGACCAACAGGTTGCCGCGGTCGCCCTCGGTCGCCGTCCCGGACGTCGCCTCGGTTCCGGTCGTCGACGTGCCGGGGCCCATGCCCGCGCCGGTCGTGCCAGTGCTGGCGACGCTCGTGCTCGTCGGCGCCCCGGTGGCGGTCGAGCCCGCGGTCGAGCTCGACGACGTCCCCGCCGCTCCACGCTCGTCATCCGCCCCGGGCGACCCGCACGCCACACAGGACACCAGCACGCACAAGGATGCGGACCGAACGCCACGCGGCATGCGCCAGGCGTACCACTCCACCCGTCGCTCGCCGTCGGCGGGCGGAGGGGCGAGCGGTCGGCGGGGCGCGGGAGCGAGTGCAGATCTCACCGGCCGCAGCGTGCCGACCTCTCGACCCTCCGGCAAGTGAATCCGGGAGTCGTTCTTCGGGTGTCCGATGACCATCGACCTCGCCGCCCGGGCGCACAGACGTGGCAGACTGCGCCCCGAGAGTTGTCGAAATGACCGAGCTACAGATCCGCAAGATCCCCTTCGCATTCGACGAGACCGTGCCCTTCCAGTGGCACCCGACGAACCCCGACTTCGCGTTCCTCACCAACGCGATCGGGGTGCTGGCGATCGCCTTCGAGCGCTACATCGTGACCATCATGAAGCGGGCGAAGCGCGTCATCGACGACCCCGAGATCGCCGCCGAGGCCGACGCCTTCATGCAGCAGGAGGCGATCCACGCCCGCGCTCACCGCCTCCACATCGAGGCCCTCGCTCAGCGCTACCCCGGGCTGCGATCGACGCTCGACATGGCGATCGCCCGCTTCGACGCGCTCCTCGACGTCCACCCGCTGGAGTTCCACCTCGGGTACATCGCCTCGCTCGAGGCCACGTTCACGCCGTTCTTCAAGATGCTGATCGACAACCGCGACAAGCTCTTCACGGAGGGAGACCCGCGGGTGGCCTCGCTGTTCATGTGGCACTTCGTCGAGGAGATCGAGCACCGCAGTTCGGCGCTCATCATCTTCGACGCGGTCGTGCGCGACCCGTGGTACCGGCTGCGGGTCACCTGGCAGGTCCGCACCCACGTGTACGGCATCGTCTTCGACATCTTCAAAGCATTCGAGGAGGTCGTGCCGGCCGCGGACCGCGGCGTCGCGCCGGAGTCCTCACCCTCCGCGCCGAGCGCATGGCGCAAGCTCCTGGCCGGGCTCGGTCCAGCCCGCCGCCCGCGCGCACGAAACCCGGCCGACAACGCCTTCCGGGACGTGCCCAGGTGGGACCTCGCCGTCTCGTCGTTTCGCATCCTGCTCTCGCAGTTCCCCCATCACAAGCCCGCGAACGAGCCGCTCCCCTCGTTCGCGCGCACCTGGTTCGAGGCCTACGAACGCGGTGAAGACATGACGACCTTCGTGGGCACCCCGCGAGCGAGCGCGCCGTAATGGGAGATATCACCCAACATGTCACGAGGATCAGGTCGCCCATGAGCACCGACTCACGAACCTGCTGTCAGACGGCGGCGGGAAGTTTGACCTGCCAGAGCCGATTGTTCTGGATGATATAGAGCCGGCGGTCGATGCAGGCCATGGCCCTCGTGTCCTTCCAGTTCGAGTCGTACAACCGCTCGTACCTGCCGTCGTCGGGTTGCGCGCGCCAGAGCTTGCTGTTCTGGACGACGTAGAGCTTGCCGTCGGGGCCGGCCGTCATCGCCGCGGTGTCATTCCAATCCTGCCCGCCCAGCTGAATGTAAGCGCCGTCATTGGGGTTTGCCCGCCAGAGCTTGCCGTTCTGGATGATGTGGAGCGCCCCGCCCACGCTGGTCATGGCCCTGGTGTCGTTCCAGTCCTGCCCGCCCAGCTGAGCGTAGGCGCCGTCATTGGGGTTTACCCGCCAGAGCTTGCCGTTCTGGACGACGTAAAGCAGGCCGTTGGGGCCAGCCGTCATGGCCGCGGTGCCATTCCACTCCTCGCCGCCGAGCTGGGTATAGGAACCATCGCCGGGGTTGGCCCGCCAGAGCTTGCCGTTCTGGATGACATACAGCCACCCGCCCAGGCTGGTCATGGCATTGGTGTTGCTCCACACTTCGTCGCCGAGCTGCGTATAGGAACCATCGCCGGGGTTTGCCCGCCAGAGCTTGTTGTTCTGGATGACATACAGCGATCCGTCCAGACTGGTCATGGCCCTGGTGTCGCTCCACGCCTCGCCGCCGAGCTGCGTGACAGGGTGGGACGAGCGCAGGACGACGCCCTTGCGCGACAGCCCGAGGCGCTGCAGTTCGCCGCCGTCCGCGAGCAGCTGGCCGTCGACCCGGCTCGCCAGCCGCTGCAGGGTGATGGACACGGCGCTGTCGACCAGCGCGTTGTCGGAGAAGTCGTTGAGCAGGACCAGCAAGGCGTCCTTGCTCCGCACCGCCGCGTGCTCCTCGACCCAGGGGTAGGTGGCGTGGTCGAAGCGCGACTTGGTCGACAGCAGCGGTGACGACGCGTCACTCATCGTGGCGACGGCGCGCGCGAGGCCCAGATTGGTGTTGGTCCAGGTGCCCTGGAGCTGCAGCACGGCCACCTGCGTCTCGGGCTTGATGTCGTTGAGCGCGCCATCGAGGGCGCGGAGGACGGGATCGACGTCGGAGGTGGCGTACGCCGCATCGCTGTAGGAGTCGACGAAGCCGTCGGTGCCGAAGAGCACGATGAGGCGCCTGTGCTCTTTCAGCAGATCACCGATGGGCCGCTTGAGGTCGCCGAGGTCACCTTTTACCACCGAGGTACCCGTCAGGGCATTGTCGACACCTCGCGCGACATCGTCATCGCCGGGCCGCATATTATTGTCGAGGAAGCCCGAGTACTTGATGTTGACCACGACGATCTCGCTGGGGTGGTCCTTGAGGAAGCCGACCACGTCGGCCAAAAATCCGGAGAACTCGTGGCCCGGAATGAAGCCGTGCTGGTGGCGGAGCACCTGGTCCGAGCGGAAGAATTCGGCGTTGTAGCCGGGGCGAAAGTCGAAGAATCGGGTACCCAGAAGCAACTGCGTCTGGATGTTGTCCTTCTGGGTGTATGCCAGATTGATGAGGGCCCGCCGGGCCATGCTGGTCGACTTCAACGCGATCAGCGCCCCGGCGAGCGCGACCATCACCGGCATCAGCACTGTCACCACGGTAGAAACCAGGAACCCGCCGGCCAATGCGGCGGCGAGCTCCTCCCGGGAGACGTACCTGCCGATCAGCCCGTCGAGGAGCGCGCGCGCCGCTTCGTCGGTATCGAGGCCGCGGAACATGCCGGCATCGTGGGCGCCGGGCAACGCCAGAATCGAGAGAGGTTGCTTCTTCAGCTCCGGTTGCGACGCCAGGACCCGGCCCATCCAGTCGGCCTGGTTGTCGGTGACGTAGACGTAGGCTTGATGGCACTGCCCCACCGCGGCGTCGTAGAAGCCATAACTGATGGCGTAGTCGTCGGTGCAAACGGACGGCGTCCGCAGGAGGTCGCCGAGGTTGGTCGCGCCGAGGTTGCCGGTGCTGGGCGCAGTCTCTGCGTACCCTCCCCAAAGCTTGGTGCCATTTCGAGTGACGTCCAGCCCCATGCGCCCGGTGTGCTCGAAGGCGCCGATATCGAAGATGTCGATCTCTCGGTGCGTATGCAGCGGGCCCTGCGCGCGCTGCCCGGGTTTCGGTGGTGCAACCTCGAGGTCCTGGCTCCCGCGCGAAGCGAGCAAGACCTTACATTCAGGTTGGCTTACATAGACGAAAAAGTCCGTCCCCTTGCTCATCACCATGGGAATCCCTCTTGTCTTCAAATGTTGTTGATTGCGCGAAATCCATCCGAGTGAGTGCAGGCTGCGGGTCCGCGTGATCGCGCTCGAATCCCGGTCCTGGATCCTGAAACCCCACGAGCTGCTTCGCGTGTTCGAGCCGCGTGGTGGTGGCGTTCCGCCCCCAGGAAGAGCAATAGCCGTGCCAGGCTTCGGCGGCGCGTATCACCGGGGATTGCGAGCGGCACGGCGGGCGGGCGGGCAGTTCGGCCTCGTGCGCACGCCCGGCGCGGTGCCGATGGGCGCACGGGGCGGGCGCACGGTTCGGGTGCGCGCCCGCCGGGCGCTCGCTCACTCGATGCCGAGCTTCTTCAGCAGGCGATTGAGCTGATAACGATTACGCAGCCCGAGTTCGCGCCAGGCGTTCTCCTTGACCCCTCCTCAGCGCTCGAGCGCGGCGAGCACTCCATCGCGGGTCAGGGCGCCGGTGAACGGTTCGGCGACGTCGGCCCTGGGCTGCGGGAGGACGACCCGCACCAGCTCCGGCGGTGGCGTGAGGGCGTCGCCGAGGTTGCCGCGGAGGGCCCGCCAGAGCAGCTCCTGCAGCTCGCGGACGTGGGTGTCGAAGCGGCAGCCGACGAGCGAGGCGACCAGCTCGGGGTCGAGCGCGGGCTCGCCTTGTTGAAGAATGGGCGCGACCAGCTCGGGGTCGAGGGCGGCGATGCCCCGGAGGATATGGCGAGCGATCAGGATGGTATCCTCGGGCCGATCGTTGAGGCCGGGGATGGTGAGGCGATGGGGGAAGCGGGCCAGCAGATCGTGCTTGAGCTCGGCCGGGCCCCGGTTGGTCGCGGCGAGCAGGCGAAGGTCGGCGCGTCGCACCCGCGTCTCGCCGAGGCGTTGATACTCGCCGCGATCCATCGCCCGCAGGAGGTGCGACTGCAGGCGCAGGGGCAGCTCGCCGACCTCGTCGAGGAAGAGCGTGCCGCCGTCGGCCTCGCCGATCAGGCCCGGTCGCTCGGGCATTCCGGGGTTGGGGTAGTTGCGGAGATTACCGAACAGCTCGGCGTCGATCAGCGTCTCGGGGATCGTCGCCGCGTTGCGTGAGACCAGCGGCGCGCGGCCCCGGCGTGATTGGCCGTGGATCGCCTGGACGACCAGCTCCTTGCCGCTGCCGCTCGGGCCGAGCACGAGCACGTGCTCGTCGCGTGCGGCGAGGAAGGCGATCTGGCGGCGCAGCTCCCATGTCATCGGCGATTCGCCGACGATCCCCCAGGGATCGGCGAAGGCGAAGGCGAAGGCGTCGGCGGAGCCCGGACGGCGCGGCTTCACCCAGCTCGCAGGGCGGTGGGTATAGAGCAGCACGAGTCGGTGCTCGACCTCGATGAGCCCGCCGGGATGGATCACGCCGCTGGCCATCGGGTGGCCGTCGAGGCGCAGGATGCCGCGGCCGCATTGCTCGATCCGCAGCCCGTCGCCGGCCTCGTGGGTGATCGCCAGCTGGCGCCGCGAGATGCGGGCGGCTCGCAGCGGCCCGGTGTCGATGCGTCCGGCCGGGCGGAGCTGGCCGAAGCTCAGGGCGATGGCCCCGTCGTCGTCGACGCAGACGGCGCGGCCGATCGTGTACAGGTCGCTGCCGACCACCGGCAGATGCACGGCCTCGCCGCTGCGCTCGGGCTCGTCGCGCGACCAGAGCAGCACCAGCACCGGCACATCGTGCTCGTCATCGTCGCCGCCGCCGCGCCGCGGCGTGACGACAGAATCGTTCAGCGTCTCCTCGATCGGGCCGGCGCGCCGGAGTTCCGTCGCCACGTCGCCATCCTAACAAAGGGCATCACCCGGGCGCGAGGTCCCAGATTGCGCGGAGATCGTCACGGGCGCGGAGTCGATCGATGAATGAATAATCTGCGTCCGGACCGGTGATGAAGGGGCGAAGCTCGCGCCGCGCGGCCGCTTCGTCGCCCGCCGCGAGGGCCAGGGCCGCGAGATCGAGGTGGATTGTCCCGAGCTCCTGCTGCCGGAACCATGATGTGGGCAGTCCGAGGGTGCGCTCCGGGAATGCGAGGGCCGCCATCGCGGCGCGATAACTCGTCTGCGCGGCGGCGACGTGGCCGAGGGCGGCCGCGGCGACTGCGTGGACCTTGAGGATCTCGAAGGAGTCGGTGTCGAGGTCACGCTCGGCGAGCCCGGACCAGGCGACCGCGAAGGCGCGCGGATCTCGTTCCATCATCACGGCGAAGATCCAGGCGTCGGCGAGTCGGTGGCGCATCTCCGCCGGACCGGCGGCGCCACGGACGAGCGCGCCGAAGGCCCCGGGATCGGTGCGGAGCAGGGCCTTGAGCGTGACATTCAGGGCCCCGGCGGTGTCCTTGTCGGCCAGCAGCGGGGCGAGGGCTCGCACGGCCTCATCCCAGCGGGAGAGGCGGGCGAGGGCGACCACGGCGAGCAGGCGGTCGGCGGGTGCCGGGGCCGCGGCGCGGGCGAACGCAGCCAGCGCCGCCAGCGGATCGTCCTCGACGATCGCATGGCGCGCCTCGAGGAGCGCAGCGTCGATCGGCGCGTCGACGATATCGGCGGCGAGGCTCGCCCCCGTCAGCTCGAGTCGGTGGATATCGGCGGCGACCCACGCCGCGGGGCCCCGCGAGGAGGCGACGGTGAGGCGCAGGGGACCGGCCGCGTCGCCCGCGACGACGAGCTCGTTGCGGGCATATAACAACACTTCGCCGCTGGCTCGCTCGATCTGGCAGGTCCACTCACCGAGCTCCGGCAAGAGGGTCGCACGGATCGACACCCGACCCAGGCGATCGCCGGGCTCACCGACCAGGAAGGGGATCCGGGCGATGCTCCGGCGACCGTAGCTCATGCAGGCGAACTCGTGGGTCCGCTCGCTGCCGCCGCCGCTGGTGGTGACGTCGATGCCGAGCGGGCTGCTGCCATCGTCCAGGCCGGTGCCGTCGCGGACCAGCCCGAGCTCGAGGCCGCTGCGCCACTCGAGCTGCGCGAGGTCGAGGTCGACCGCGAGCGTGAGGCTCTGCCCCGACCAGCGGGTTGGCGCCGAGAGCAACTCACCACGGACCAGCGCGTCGACGTGCAGGGCCGCGCGGGCGCCGTCGCGACGCAGCGCGAGCGGCTGGGCGATCCGCCAGATCGGATCCAGAGGGCGGTCGAGGTCGAGGCTGATGCGGTCGCCGGTGCGCAGGGCCGCGATCGCGGTGGCGACGGCGGTCGGGGGTCCATCGACGCCGCGCGTCGCCGCCTCGATGTGGGTCGTGGCAGCGTCGATCCGCCCGAGACGGAGGAAGCAGCGCGCGGCGCCCTCGTGCGCGCGGCGAGCCATCGCCGGCGCCTCTGCGGCCCGGGCGAACAGCGCCGCGGCCGGCGCGTCCGCGGCGAGCGATTCGTGGAGTTCGGCCGCGCGGAGCAGGGCGCGGGCGCGCAACTCGGGCTCGACGAGCAGGTCGGCCACGGTCTCCAGGCCCTCGGCCGCCTGGCGGGTGAGCCCCATCCGTGCGAGCTCGTCGGCGTGTCGCCACATTCGGGCGAGCACCGGGTCGGTCGGTGCGGCCGCGTCGTCGGCAGCCGGCTCGTCCTGCGGCAGGGTCGGAGGCGCCGCCGCGCCGCTGCCGAGCACCCATACGCGATCGGTGTCGACGGCGGCGTTGTTCGAGACGATCAGCTCGTCGTCGCCATCACCATCGAGGTCCAGGGCGGCGATCGGGCGGGTGTCGCCGAGCACGATCGGCTGCAGCGAGCCGTCGTCGTCGCTGACGAAGATCATGGCGCTCTCGCGATAGCCGGCGCTGGGCGTGTCGGCGACGCCGCAGCCGACGATCAGCTCGTCGCGATCATCACCGTCGAGGTCGCCGACCAGCGGGCGGCCATGGACCACCTGGGCGCCAGCGGCCAGGTGTGGCGCCGCCACGAACGCGGTCTGTTCCAGGGCATCGTCGATCAGGCGAAACAGATAGAGGCCAGCCGGTTCACCGAAGGGACGATCGCGGGGAAACACGGTGGTATTGCGATACTCGTCGGTCTTGCTGACCGCGATCTCCGGACCGCGGCCGGCGATACCCCGCCGGATCGTCGCGGCGCCGTTGATGTTTCCGAGGCGGTGGCGCGCCACCGTGCGCAGGGTGTCGCTCGCAGGATCGTGGCGCAGCACCTGCAGCTCGTAGGCGTGCCACGGCCCGAGGGCGGCGACCACCTCGGTCACCCCGTCGCCGTCGAGGTCCTCGGCCAGCAGGGTGACGACGTCCGAGTGGCGACGATCGAGGTCCGGCGCCGGCGATCGCGTCGACCACGATCCATCGGCACCAGGGACCAGCTCGAGGATATGGCGGGTGTAGGGCCCGGTCCCGACCAGCAGCTCGCGCACGCCGTCGCCGTCGATGTCGGCGTCGAGCGCCGAGAGCAGTCCGTCCTCGCGCCAGCGAAACAGCTCGACCGGGGCGCCGTCTCGCCAGGTACGCAACACCGCGTGACGCTCGAACTCGCCGGCGACGGTCCGGCTCTCGCTGGCGAGCAACAGCGCGGGCTCGCCGGGACCGCGGGACAGCGCCAGGAACCTCGCGCGGTCGAGGTCGAGGGTCCCGATCGGGCGCAGCTGGGGCTCCGCCCGCAGCAGCGGCGCGATCTGACGGTCGCGTGCGTCGGTCTCGAGGGCGAGCTCCGGGCGTCCGTCGCCGTCGACATCGGCGAGCACCGCCAGGCCACGGTGGTGATGCTCGGTCTGTGTCGCTTGCTGCAGCGCCGTGAGCACCGGCAGCACGGCCGTCCGCGGCGACCCGGCGAGCGGCCCGCGCAGGAGGGCCGTCGCTTCGCCGAGGTCGCGGCGGGCGATCTGCGCGTCGAGGCGGAGCAGGGCGAGCTCGGTCGGATCGAGGGTCTCGCCGCGGCGGCCTGCGAGGCTGGCGAGGGTGAGGAGCAGCCCGCGCCACTTCATTTCCTGGCGGAAGATCCTGGCGAGGCCCATGAGCGCCGTGCTCTGGTCGTCGGCTGTGGTGGCGACCGTATAGGCGCCGGCGAATGCATCGACCGCGCCGGATGTATCGTCGCGCCCGCGGGCCCGCTCGGCCCGGTGTAGCCAGGCGCGACCGAGGGCCGCGCTCCCGCGATTGTCGGGGTGGTCGGCGAAGGTGGTGAATGCATGCTCGGCGTCGGCGACGGCCCCCGCGGCGAGGGCGGCGTCGATCCGGGCCGTGACGGCCACGAGGCGTTCGGCCGCGCGGGCCTCGGCGGCCGCTTGCTCCCAGCGCTCCCGGCCCCAGCGGCCGAGGACCAGCACGAGCGACACGACGGTCATCACGGCGAGGCCGAGGCCGAGCAGGCGCCAGCGTCGGCGTCGCCGCTCGATCGGATCGTCGAGCAGCGCGGTGAGCAGCGCCGCCATGGTCGGGTGGCGATCCGCGGGCTCGCGGGCGAGCCCACGAACGACCACGGCGCCCAGCCACGCCGGAATACCGGCCGCGGGTGGAGGGGCGCGCAGCTCTCCGGCGACGACCGCCAGCTGGCGCGCGGCGAACGTGTCGCCGTCGAAGGGGGCTTCGCCATGGAGGGCCTCGTAGAGGGCGACCGAGAATGCGAAGATATCGGTGCGCGCGTCGACGGATCGCGCGAGGAATTGCTCGGGCGCCATATAAGCCGGCGTGCCGAGGACCGAGCCTGTGCGGGTGAGGTCGGTGCCGTGGGCGCCGCCGGGCCCCCGGTCGACCGCGGTGGTCGACATGCGCAGGTCGGTCGCGGACGGCTCGGCGGCGAGGCCGAAGTCGAGGACACGCGCGCGACCGTCGTCGCCGACGAGCACGTTGTCGGGCTTGAAGTCGCGGTGGACGATCCCGGCCTGGTGGGCGGCGGCGAGGCCCCTACCCGCCTGAACGTACATATCGAGGATCTCCCGCCGTCCGGTCGCGGTCGCGGGATCGTGGCGCGCCTGCCAGGTCCGCAGGGTCTCACCCTTGACGTATTCCATGGCGACGAAGAGCTGGCCGCCGATCTCGCCGACGTCGTGGATCTGAACGACGTTGGGATGCGAGAGTCTGGCCAGCGCCTGGGCCTCACGATGCATCCGTGCCTGGCTGAGGTCGTCGTCGGCGCGAAGCGAGCGGACCACCTTCAGCGCGACCCGTCGATCCAGTTCGCGGTCATATCCCGAGAACACCTCACCCATCCCGCCCTCACCGAGCTTCGACAGCAGCTCGTAGCGACCGATCCGTGGGCCGATCGCCGCGCTCGGGAGGGGTGGGTCCATGCGCGCGCCGCGGCCGGCGTCCTCATACGAGGCGAGGGTGTTCGCATCGGCGAGCGCGAGCGCCGGTGCCACCTGCCGCGGCGTGGCCGACCGCGCGGCGATATCCACTGGGCCGCGATTCGAGGTGTCGAGGGTCTCGGCGTCGGCGAGGTCGCGCTGGGGCTCGTGCTTCACACCGTGGTCCTCCTGGACCGTCCCTCGCCATGATATCTCGCGCCGCTGCCCATGAACAGTCCCAGCGGAGAGCAGCGCAGTAAATGCGCCGCCTCGTTGGTGGCCTCCTTGCATTCATTGAGCCCGCCGTTGCCCACGCCGTCGTCGTCGATAACTGCGTAGATATCAGGTCGGGAGCCGGCTGGCGTCGAGCGTGGCGAGCACCTGGGCGATGAAGGGGCCCTTCGCGTTGGTGTATGCGGCGCGGTCATCGGCGTGGAGCGTCGCCAGTCGGCGCTTGAGCTCGGCGTACTGGCGGGCGAGTTCGGGGTCGGAGCGCAGGGCGTCGCGGAACGCGAGGTGACGGCGCCAGAAGGGCGAGTCGTGGACGACAGCGTGCAGGTGAACCGCCGGGGTGTCCGTGGCCGGGCGGGAGAAGTACCGCCGCTCGGGGAGCTCGCGCTCGTGCTCGGGCTTGTATCGATAGCCGAGGGCGCCAAGCTGGGGGATCCTGGAGGTGATCGACAGGAAGTCGGGGGCGCCGAGGAGGATGTCGAGGATCGGCTTGGCGCAGAGGTTCGGGACGGCGGTGCTGCCCATGTGCTCGACGTGGATCGGGGTGTCGGCGAAGGCCGTGCGCAGCTGGGCAGCGGCGTCGCGGAACTGCTGCGGCCACTCGGGTCGGGGGTCGAGGAGGAGAACGGGTCTCATCGGTCGGCTCGGATCGTACGTGAACGACAATGTGGCGTCCACATCGGCGAAGGGCCGGTCGAGCCGGCCGGACCATGAGACAGCGGAGCGCCGTTATCGGCGGCATTCTCCGCGATTGCGCATATCGACGGTCAAACCGGCGATTCGCCGTCCGGATAGCACGCCGGCGCGGTCGCGTCGTCGGCGAATTCCTCGAGGTCCTCGGTCTCGATCGCGGACTCCTCGTCGGACAGATCGAAGGACACCATATCCTCCGGCGGGCCCGGATCGTCGGGGCCGATCACGCCGGACTCGAAGGCCTCGAGGCTGAGCGGGTACTCCCAGTGCCACGGCTCGGTCTTGTAGGGGTACCAGCCGTACTCCGATGCGTGCTGCACGAGCCACTGGTGGAGCGGCTGCTTGCGCTGGAAGTCGACGGTCGAGCGGGTCGGCTTGAGGCCGCCGACGCCGATGTCCATCGCCAGGCCGGTCTCGTGCGGCGAATCGAAGGCGAGCCAGCGCTTGCCCTCCTTCACCGAGCCGAACTTGCTGATCAGCACCGCCTCGTACTGTTCGCGCGACTGCCAGCGATGGGCCCGCCACGCCGACGCGATCTTGAGCTCGATCCCGAGGTCCTGCTGAATCGCCACGGCCATCGTCTTCATCGCCTGCGCCGCGAGCACGTGCAGGCGCTTGGCCCCGGCGCTCGAGCCGGGGACGTTGAGCAGCAGCCGCGAGTTGGCCGGCAGCGTGCCGTAAGTGCGGACCTTGACGCGCCGCTCGACGTAGCCCTGCCCGAGCTGCGAGGGCGCGGCGCTCTGCGCGGGCGCGGCGCTCTGCGTCGGTGCGGCAGCCTGCGTCGGTGCGGCAGCTTGCGCCTCGGCGTCGTCGCTGCCCTCGTTCTCGGCGGCCGCGTCGTCGTCGGCGTCGGGCGCCACGGCCATCGTCCGCAGCTCGCCGCCTTCCGCCGGAAGATTGCCCGCGCGGGCCTTCAGCGCCGCCTCGATCGCCGCGATCGTCGCTGGCCCGGCGACGCCGTCGGCCGTCAGCCCGCGCAGCTTCTGGAACTTTTTGGTCGCCGCCGTGGTCCGCGGGCCGGCCGAGCCGTCGACCGTCAGATCGGGCTCGACGAGGTCGCGCAGGTTGGTCTGCAGCCACTTGATGAAGCCGGGGTCCTTCGGCGTCATGTCCCGCCTCCGGTCCCTCGAAGCAGCGCGAGCATCGAATCCATCAGTTTGCTGCGGTAGTCGATCGCCTTCTGCACGTTTTGCATGTGCAGGTCGTACAGCACGGTGTCGATCTCGAACTTGCCCTGCTCGTTGCGCACCCCCGGGATCATCGAGTTGTTGTCGCCGTCGAGCTTGATCACCGTGCGCGCCACCAGCACCGGCTCGTTCGTGGGGCCGACCTCCACGGTATGGGTCTCGACGTTCAGCACGCCGAGGTCGCGGACGTACTTGGCGACGGTGTCTGCCGCGCTGCGCAGGGCTTCTTTGATCTCTGTCACTGCCATGGTCTCACCCTCCGGGCCCCTGGACGGGGCTTGCTCGTCTCCACTGTTCGTACAGGTCGCGCACGCACTTGTATGCGACCGGCAGGGCCATCACGGCCGCGCCGGGCGTGGCGATCATCGCCGTGATCTTGCCGGCCGCGCCGGCGATCGTCACCAGCAGCCGAATCCGGCCGACGCTCACCGCCACCGCGGCCCGCACCGCGGCGTCGTGCACGAGCACCCGCTCGCGCGGGGTGCCCGGGGCGACGCAGCAGATCGTGTCGCCGGTCCAGCCGATCCGCGTGCGGCACTCGACGCGCTCGCCCGCGGTGGTGTCGACGACCGCGAGGTGGCTCAGGTCGCGCCACACGCCGGCGACGAACTCGGAAAACTCGCGCCGCAGATCGTCGAACAGCCCGCCGCCGGCAGAAAAATGCAGCGCCGTCTCGTCGTCGGCCGCGCGCGCGCTGGCGATCAGGTCGGCCAGCGACGCGACCTCGGGGTCGACCGGCGCATCGAACGACAGCCCGCCGCCCGCCGCGTGATCGACGGCCGCGGCGAGCACGGCGTCGACGCGCCCCTCGAAGTCCGCGAAGTCGATCGACGCCGGGCTCATTTGGTCAATCCGAACAGGCTCGTCGCCGCCTGCACGATCGTCCGCATCAGCTCGGCGCGGGCGTCCTGCGCCTGCTTCACCGTGGCCTGGTGGATATCGAGCATCGCCTTGTCGATCTCGCCGTCGCGCTCCGGCACGCACACGATCGTGTCGCCGTCGAGGCTGATCCGCGTATATGCGCGCAGCTGGGCGCCGAGCAGGTGCCCCTGTTCGACGAAGATGCTCTTCATGTCGCTGGCCGAGTAGGTCTGGACCTCGAGGCTGCTCATATCCTCGAGCGCGCCGGAGATCGTGCGCCCGAGCTTGCCGACGAAATCCTTCAGCGAATCGACGACCCCGGGCTGAGGCGGGGCCGCCGGCGTGGCCGCGGCCGCCGGATCGTCGTCGTCGCGAAACCGGCTGAACAGGCCGAAGCTCTCCGCGCCCGTCGGCACCGCGACGGCGGCGACCTCGACGTTCTCCGCGCCCGTCGGCGCCGCGACGGCGGCGACCTCGGCGACCGCAGGGCTCGCGGCCTCGCTCGGTGCCGCGGTGACGACCTCCGGCGCGCGTGCGGCACTCGCCGCGACCCGCCCGACCGGCGCGCCCTCGCGGGCCTGCACGCACACCGCCGGATCGCCGAGGATCGCGTAGCCGCGAGCGTCGTTGTTGGCGGTCCACAGGTTCGCCAGCTCGGGGCCCGCGGTGATCGTCCCGTGCTCGATCTCCTCGAGCATCACGCTGAGGTCCGATGCGAGCTCGGCGTAGCGCTCGTCGAAGTACTCCATCGCCGCGCCGATCGGCATGCCGCTCATCAGGCTCTTGAGCGCGCTCTCGAAGACCGTCGTCTGCCGCCCGACCTTGCCCTTCTCGCCCGAGCCGCCCCACAGGAACGAGTGGCCCCACGCGCGCTCGACGTGGCCGATCACCGCCAGCGCGCCGCCCTTCGGCCGCGAGAGCATCGCCGTCGGCAGCCCGGCGATGAACGGGTGCGGCGCGATCGCCCCGCGCTTGCGCCGGGCCTGCTTCGAGAACTCGTCGAGCTCCGGCGTGCCCGCGCCATAACAGGCGAACAGAAATGCGATGGTGCCGTGCAGGTCGGCGTCGGCCGCCAGGTGGTCGCCGGCGAAGTAGAAGCGCTCGGGGATCGGCTCGCGCCACTCGCCCGGGCCCGGCCAGTCCTGCAGCAGCAGGGCGCCCTGGTGGCGCAGCTGCAGCGGGTCGTCCTTGGGGAAGCCCATGCCGTGGCTGGCGGTGAACAGCAGCGCCGGTGCGTCGCCGTGCAGCAGGTCGGAGAACGCCTGGCGGGTCGACGGCGCGCCGATCGTGCGCTCGATCGTCCAGCCGGCGACCTGCGGGTCGGCGGCGAGCAGGTCGGCGAGCGGCGTGACGAGGTGCGTCGTGCTCGCCTGCGTCGCCGCGTCGTCGGCGTTGGTCGCCCCGAAGAAGTGCAGCCGCCGCGGCAGGTTGAGCCGGCGCGTCTCGGCCGCGACGACGCTGCGCGCATAATGGGCGTACTCCTCGACGGTCGGGAACCAGATCCGGCCGACCGCATATTGCACCCCGAGCTGCGACTGGAAGCGAAACGAGATTGCGCGCGGGTCACCGACGATCAGCAGATAATACGGGACCTTGTTCGGATCGGCCGGTCCGGGCCCCGCGCCCATGCGCGCGAGGAACTTCAGCTTGGTCTCGTTCGCACGGAACCCGTCGGCCCCGGCGTATTCCTTGTAGTAGTGCCCGTGCGTGCGGGTCGCCTGCGCCTTGCGGTGATCGAGCAGCGGGCGCAATGCCTCGAGGATCGCCGCCTGCGCCTTCGCCTCGTCGGTGCCGGGCGCGACCGCCGGGAAGATGACCCCCCACCCGGTCTCGTCGAGCGCGCGGACGTCGATCCCCTCCTTGACGCCGAAGTGATTGTGAGCGGCGGAGTCGTGGCGATACTTGAGCTCCGACAGCGCCTTCGCATCGATCGGCTCGCCCTGCGCCGCGGCGACCAGCACCGATGGCGGCACCTGCAGCAGATAGCCGCCGGTCCGAGCGTCGATGCCGTTGAATGTCCACAGTTCCTCGCTCATCCCGTCCCTCCGTCCCCACGCCGGCGCAGCAGCACCGACAGGGCCCGTAGCTGGCGCTTGCAGGCCGCGCGCACGAGCGACTCGTGGTGCTCGAGCTGCGCGGCGCTCGGCGCCGCGGCGCCGATGAAGGTCGTCTCGAGGGCGCCGGCGTCGATCCGCGTCATCATCTCGGCGCCGTTCGTGCCGCGCGACGTCACCAGTACGGCGTCGGCTCCGAGCCCACGAAGGGCCGCCAGCACGTCGCGGGACACCACATCGGGGGCGGACGGCCCGGGCCCGGGCTGCACCGATGCGGTCGGCGTCGACGATTGCGCCTCTGCCCGCACGACCGGCGGCGGAGCCTCTGCTCGCACGACCGGCGCAGCGGTGGCCGAGCGCACCGGTGCTGCGCTCGGCGGCGCCTCCGAGCCCACCGCGAAGCTGGCGATCGGGGCCGACACCACCGGCACGCTCGGCCCTGCCTCGGCGCCCGGCGTGGGCGCCGTATACGTGACCGCCTCGACGCGGCGATCGATCGCCGCGCGGTCCTTGATCGGGCCCGCCGTCGTCATCACGCGGACCGCCGGGTCGCCGAGGATCGCGTAGCCGCGGGCGTCGTTGTTGGCGGTCCACATGCCGGCGAGCTCGTACACGTCGACATCCTCGCCGAACTTGGCGCGCTCGAGCTCGACGCTGAGGTCCGACGCCAGCTCCGCGTAGCGCTCGTCGAAGTACTCCATCGCCGCGCCGACCGGCATACCCTCCATCATCGATCGCATTGCGCTCTCGAACACCGCGAGCTGGGCCCCGGGCTTGCCCCTCCCGCCGGTCCCGGCCCACAGGAACGAGTGGCCCCACGCGCGCTCGACGTGGCCGATCACGGCCAGCGCGCCGCCCTTCGGCCGCGACAGCATCGCCTTCGGCAACGCGGCGACGAACGGGTGGGGTGCGATCGCCTCGCGGCCCTTGAACGCCTGCGCGGCGAACTCGTCGAGCTCCGGGGTGCCCGCGCCGTAGCAGGCGAACATGAACGCGACGGTGCCGAGCAGGTCGGCGTCGGCCGGCAGGTGGTCGCCGGCGAAGTAGTGCTCCTCGGGGATCGGTTTGCGGCCCCAGGCCTTGGGCCCGGGCCAGTCCTGGCACAGGAGCGCGCCCTGGTGACGCAGTTGCAGCGGATGATCCTTGGGGAAGCCCATCCCGTGGCTTGCGGTGAACAGCAGCGCCGGCGCGGAGCGGCCGAGCAGCCCCGCGAACGCCTCGCGCGTGGCCGCCTCGCGGGCGATCTGTTCGATCGACCAGCCGGCCAATTGTGGGATCTTCGCCAGCAGCTCGGCGAGCGGGGCGACCAGCGCGGACGCGCTCGACTGGGTCGCGTCGTCGTCGGGGTTGGCGACCGAGAAGAACGACAGCCGGCGGTCGAGCGCGAGGGCCTGCGTCTCGGCAGCGACGACGCTGCGGGCGTAATGCGCGTACTCCTCGATGGTGTCGAAGCAGATGCGCCCGACCGCGTACTGGACGCAGATCTGCGACTGGAAGCGGAACGAGATCTCTTGCGGGTCGCCGACGAGCAGCAGGTAATACGGCACCTTCTCCGGATCGGCCGGGCCCGGGCCGGCGCCGTGACGCGCGAGGAACTGCTGCTTGCCCTCATTGGGGCGCACACCGGCGATCCCGGAGTATTCCTTGTAGTAACGCTCGACGGCCCGGCCGGCGACGCTGCGTCGGTGGGCCAGCAGCGGCGCGAGGGCCTCGCGGATCGCCGCCTGCCGCTTCGCCGCCGGTGAATCGGGCTTGGCCGCGGGGAATACGACGCCCCAGCCGGTCTCGGAGAGGTCCTTGACGTCGATGCCCGCCTTGACCCCGAAGTGCGACTCGGTCGTATGTTTGTGGCGGTATTTGAGCTCGCCGAGCACCCGCGGGTCGAGGGGCTCGCCGGTCGCGACCTTGACGATGTCGGCGGGCGACGCCTGCAACAGATACGATCCAGAGACCGCGTCAATGCCGTTGAAGCACCAAAGATCGCTCATCCACCACCCCGAATGGAGAAGATAATCGTGGCCTCGTTTCGCTGTCAAGCGCATGAATGCGCGCCGCGCGAGTTACAGTGTAAACCGGCTACAGCGCTTTGGAGCGACGGGGCGAGAATTTCATGAAACGACTCGCATAGGCGGTTTGCGGCGTGATGGTGAGGGCTCAGCGGCGTTCGGGCATAACCGTCCAGTGGGGTCGTCTCTTCGCCGCGGTCGCATCGCGCCGCGCCGCATTGCACATATTCGTCGGCCAGCCTTTGCAGGCGGGCCGACACGTGGGGACGGCCGGCGCAGGCGTTGCGTGGCTTGTGCGTACAATGGCGTCGTGGACCGCCGGTCGGAATCGACCCACGACGCCATCGGCGCGGACGCTCGGCATCGTGGTATCATTCGTGGTCGAGCAAGGATTGGGGGCGTGGTGGATGGACGAAGCGCATCACGACGATGGGATGATCGACACGCCGCCGCCCGGCACCGACCCGGACGAGATGGTCAGCTTCAGCGGCCGCGCAGCATGACCTGATGACGGTCCTCGAGATCACGATCCAGCGGCGCGGCGAGGCGGGTTACCCCGTCGTCGCGGAGCTGACCGTCGGCGGGCAGATGCCGACCCGCTCGGAGGGGCTCTTGCAGCTCGACCGTGTCGAGCTGCTCGCGTTGCTCGACCCGCTCTCGTACGGGACCTTGCTCGGCCAGGGCGTGCTCAGCCGCGGCGTGCGTGATGCATTCGTGCGCGCGCGGGCCGGCGGTGAGACGGTCCACGTGCTGCTGTTCGTCGAGGCGCCCGAGCTGCGGGACCTGCGGTGGGAACGGCTGTGCGCCCCGCTCGACGACGATCGCTGGGACTTCCTCGCCCGCGATCCACGGGTCCCGCTGTCGATCCATCTGCCGACCGCGAGCGACCGCCGGTTTCCGCCGTGCGGCCGCGCCGACATGCGCGCGCTGGTGCTCGTCGCGTCGCCGCCGGGGCTCGAGCGCTTCGGCTTCTCGCCCTTCGACGCCGCGGCGGCGCTGCGCAGCGTGCGAGAGGGCCTCGGGGACATCCCGCACGATTGCCTGTGCGTCGCGCCCGAAGCCGTCGGTCCGCCGACGCTGCGCGCGCTGATCGAGCGGCTGGTCGCCGGGCGTTACACGCTGCTGCACGTCGTCTGCCACGGCCTGTTCAAGAAGGACGACGGCGAGACGGCGATCCTGATCGCCGGCGACGACGGCCGCGCCGAGCCGGTCACCGCGGCGCGACTGATCGCCCAGCTGCGGGGCATCGGCGGCGCGCGCGGGCTGCCGCGCTTCGTCTTTCTCGCGACCTGCGAGTCGGCCGATCCGCGGGCCGAGGGCGCGCTCGGCGGGCTCGCACACCGCCTCGTCCGCGACCTCGGCATGCCGGCCGTGATAGCGATGACGGAGAAGGTCTCGCAGGTGACGGCGCTCGCGCTCGGGAAGGCGTTCTACCCGCGGCTGCGTGAGCACGGCGAGGTCGACCGGGCGCTCGTCGAGGCGCTCGCGCTGATCGGTGAGCGCTTCGACGCCGCCGTGCCTGCCGTGTTCTCGCGGCTCGCCGGGCGCCCGCTGTTCACCGACGATCCGGGGCGGGCGCCGACGCCGACCGAGCTGCGGCGGGCGCTGGACACGTTCGCGGGGTTGCTGCCGGTCCGCGCGCCGGTGCTGGTGGCACGCTTCGAGGCGCTGGCGCGGCAGCTGCGGCCGCTCGTCGACAGCGAGGACGAGTCGCTCGCCGCGGCGGCCCGGCGCGAGCGCGTCGAGCTGCTCGAGCAATTCGACGCGCTTTGTGAAGAGGTCGCGGACGTCTCGTCGACCGCGCTCGCGTTCGGCAAGGCGCCGCCGGCCCACGACGCGACCTGCCCGTTCCCCGGCCTGCAGGCGTTTCGCGGCGACGAGAGCCGATTCTTCTTCGGCCGCGACGCGCTGATCGATCGCCTGGAGCGCGAGCTGCAAGCTGCGCCGTTCCTCGCGGTGCTCGGGCAGTCGGGCAGCGGCAAGAGCTCGGCCGTGCTCGCCGGATTGGTGCCCCGCATGATGCGTGCGCGCCCGGGCCTCGTGGCGGTGACGCTCGTGCCCGGCGCCGAACCGACGGCCCGCCTCGCGCAGGCGCTCACCGATGCCGGGCTCGTGTCGGCCCTGGCGCGCGCGAGCCAGCCGCGGCGCCGCAAGGGCCGATCGGCCGACGCGACGCCGGCGGTACTGGTCGTCGATCAGCTCGAGGAGGCGTTCACGTTGTGCGCCGACGCCGATCGTCGGGCCCAGTTCTTCGCGCAGTTGCTGGCGCTGTCCGACGAGCTGCCGGTGGTCGTGACGATGCGCGCCGACTTCCTCGGCGAGGTGGCGCCGCACGTCGACCTGCGGACCGCGATCGAGCGGCACCAGGTGATCGTCGCGCCGATGACCCCGACCGAGATGCGCGCCGCGATCGAACAGCAGGCCGCGGCGGTCGGGCTGCGCTTCGACGGCGATCTGATGGCGACGATCCTCGCCGACGTGCAGGCCGAGCCCGGCGCGATGCCGCTGCTGCAGCACGCGCTGCTCGAGCTGTGGCGCCGCCGTCACGGCCGCTGGCTGCGCGCCGACGAGTATCGAACGCTCGGTGGGGTGTCGCGGGCGATCGCCGAGACCGCCGATACGATCTTCCGCGAGCTCGACGACGAGGACCGCGACCGTGTGCGCCGGATCTTCACCCGACTGACGCGCGTCGACGTCGACGCCGCGGCGGGTGGTGAGCGCCGTGACACCCGCCGTCGCCTCGCGCTCGTCGAGCTGGTGCCGGCCGGTGAGGACCCCGCGCCGATCAGTCGATTGATCGCACGGCTCGCGGGCGACCGATTGCTCGTCACCGCGATCCACCCGCAGTCCGGCGAGGAGACCGTCGAGGTCTCACACGAGGCGCTGATCCGTCGCTGGCCGCGGCTGCAAACGTGGCTCGACGAGGACCTCGAGGGGATGCGCAAGATCCACCAGCTCGGCGAGGCCGCGACGGCGTGGTCCGAGGCCGGACGCGGCGCCGACTTGATCGTGCACCGCGGTGTCCGCCTCGCCGAGGTCCAGGAGTTCGCCGCGAGCGGCCGCTTCCCGCTCAACCGACGCGAGGCCGAGTACCTCGGCGCGTGCGTCGAGACCGCGGAACGCTCGCGCCGCGAAGAAGAAGCGGCCCGCGCCCGCGAGCTCGAGCAGGCGCGCGCCGTCGCCGAGGCCCAGCGACAGCGGGCCGAGGCGCAAGAGGCCGCGACCCGGGCGATCCGGCGGCGCGCCCGGATCATCGCGGTGATCGGCGTCCTGGCCGTCGTCACCGCGATCGCGTCGGTGGTGCTCTACCGTCGCTCCGAGCAGGCGCTGGCGGACGCGAGCGCGAGCCGGCACGCGGCCGAGGAGGCGCAGCAGCAGGCCGAGGCCGGCGAGGCTCACGCGCACGACGCCCTGCTGGTGTCGACCGTCGACCGCATCGAGGGTGACGTGACGCGTCAGGCGCAGGTGCTGCGCGAGGTCGGCTCGCTCGGCGAGGATCGGCGCTGGGACCAGCACCTGATCCGGATCGCAAGCGAGGCGCGGGCGATCAGCGGCTTCGACGAGGACCGGCTGGTCGAGCGATCGGGGCTCGTGCTCGACGGCACCGGTGAGCGCATTTTGACGCTCGCTCGCGGAGGGGTCGCCACGCTCCGTGCGATCGCGGGGCCGAGCGCGCGGTGGACCGCGGCGCTCGGCGAGCAGCGTGCGGGGTCACTGGTCGCGGTAGGCAAAGACGTCCTGGCGATCGGCCTCGACTCGCTGAGCTACGTGCCGCTGGTCGACGTGGTCGCGCCCGCAACTGCGCCGCCGGTGCTCGACATTCGTGCGTCGAGGCTGCACGACGTCGCCGTCCACGGCGGCCGCACCCGGGCCCTCGTGAGCATGCCCGAGGACGGGCCGAGTGCCGGCTGCGACCTCGCGGTGGTCGAGCTCGACACCACGGCGCTGACGGCGGAGACCCGCTGCATCCTCCCCGACGCGGTGTTCACCGCGGCCGCGCTGCTGCCCGGCCCCGATCTCGCGCTCGTCCACGGGTCCGGGCGGTTTTCGGTTCATCCGCTGTCCGGAGGGCCCGCGTCAGGCGAGGTGACCAGCTCCTTCCGCAGCTTCACGCTGCGCTACGAGACCACCATCTCCGAGATCGACGCGGGCCTCCACGCGCTCGTGCGCAACGCGGACGGGACGCGCGTGGCGCTGATCGGGTCCGTGCTGCCTCCGCCGCCGGCCGGGCAACCAGCGCAACTCGAGGACCCGGTCCTGACCATGGCGGACCTCGAGGGGGTGCACCAGGTGGTCGAGCTGTGGCGGATCGACGCCCGGGCACTGCCGACTCGCATCGACAGCCGGGCCTTCGAGCAGGAGCCGGCGGTCGTGTTCGACGGGGACGAGCCGCTCGCCGTCGAGGCGAACAAGGTGTGGACCCGCGAGCACGGCGAGTGGTCGATCGTGGCGGAATTACCGGGCGCAAGCCGGGGCGCAGGGCCGCTGACCTTCAGCCCGGCGGCGCGGATCCTCGCCCTCGGCGTCGGCCCGGGCGTCCTGCTCTTCGAGCCAGGTTCGCGCCGGATCCGCGAGCTCCGCGGCCACACCACCAGCGTCCGCGACCTCGCCTTCAGCGCGGACGGCCGCCGCCTCGCTTCATCGGACGCCACCACCGTGCGGGTGTGGGACACGGGCGCCGTCGCGGGCGAGCTGAGCTGGAAGAACCCGGGCTTCCGGATCCTCGACGTCGCCCGCGACGGCCGGCGCGTCATGATCGGCACGAGCGGCCCGGATACGATGGACGGCGACGCGATCATCGTGTCGGTCGACGAGCCCGAGGCGCCGCGGCGGATCTCCGGAGAGGTCCTCGACGCACGCTTCCTGCCCGACGGGGTGACGGCCGTGGCCCGCATGATCGCGGGCGACGAGCTCGTCATCGGCGTGGCGCCGCCGGGCGGCGGGTTGCAGCGGCTCGCGCCCGAGGAGGCGTGGCGGGCGGACCTCGTCTTCAGCGACCCCGCGCGGGCCTTCTTCGAGTCGTCCCGTGGCGTCGCCTGGGGAGTTCGGCCCGACGGTCGCGCCTGGCAGGCGTCGCCGCCCGGCGAGCCCTATGACTTCGACACGCTGCTGTTCGCGCCGACGCGCGCGCGCGCGCTGTTGCTCGGTCGGCCGCGGCCGCACGACGACGTGGCCCCACTCGCGCGCGTGGCCCTGCTGACGCGCTCCGGCGAGCTCACGCAGCTCCTCGGCGCCCCGCCGCTGCCGGCCGACGGTCGGGCGCAGGCCGCCCTGTGGTCGCCGGACGGGGCGCGCCTGCTCGTGGTCTATTTCACTGCGGAAGGCGCCTGCGCGGTCCACTGGGCGCCGGACGAGCCCGCGGGTGCGCGCCGCACCTGCGTCCGCGCCGACGAGGTTCCGGGCGGAGCCGCGGCCCTCGTCGAGCCGCGACGCGGTGCGGCGTGGAGCCCCGACGGCTCGCTGGTCGCGTGCACGCTGGGTGAGGGCAACCTCCTGATCCCGACCGCCGGCGACGTGCCGTTGCGCTGGCTGGGGTCGGGGTCTCGTCGAGAACCGACGACGTTGCGCTTCGATCCACGCGGCGACCTGCTGGTCGAGTCGACGTCCCGGGGCGTGTACGTCTGGCCGCTCCATGGCGAGGCGGACGTGCCCGTGACGCTCGTCGAGTACGAGCCGAGCGCCTCGGTCCTCGCACTTCGCGAGGTGCCGGTCGCGGACGGGCTCGTGACGGTCGCGCTCGCGGACAGGCTCACCGTCCGTCGCTGGACGCTGGCAGGCGGGCACGCGGAGGCCCTGTCCGCGGACTCGCCGTTCTGCCTCGAACCCGCGTGGCGCGCGACCTACCTGCACGAGAGCCGCGCCGACGCCAGGACGCGCTATTGTGCTTGCCGCCTGTCTTTCAAGACACCCGACGAAATGTGCAGTTCGCCGTGAAGCATCACAGCAGGCGCGGGCGCCGATCCATCCGGCGGCAACAGCGTCGCGGCACGACATATCCTGATGGTTTATTGATCCCGCGGGACCATTTCTTGACGTCTCCTTGATGTCCTCCCAGCCTATCCTGACGACCGGGAGGGCCAGCTTGGACGACCTCATCAATGTGCTCATGATCCTGGGCTTCTTCGCCTTGACCTGGGGCTTTGTGCGCCTCTGCGACAAGCTGTGGGGGCGCCCGCCATGCTGAGCTTCGAAGCCGTCGCCGGCGTCCTCGCCGTGGGCCTCGCGGTCTATTTGCTGTTGGCACTGCTCAATCCGGAGCGGTTCCAATGACCGACATGGCGATCGTCCAGTGTACGCTGTATCTGGTGGTGCTGCTCGCCCTGAGCGTCCCGCTCGGCCGCTTCATGGCGCGCGTGCTCGCGGGTGAACGCACCTGGTTGCACGTGCTGCTCGGCCCGCTCGAGCGGCTGATGTACCGCGCCGCCGGGGTCGATCCCCAGGCCGAGATGCGCTGGGGCGCCTACGCCGGGGCGCTGTTGCTGTTCAACGCCGCCGGCTTGCTGGTGGTGTATGGGCTGCAGCGGGTCCAGGAGGCGCTGCTCCTCAACCCCGACGGCCTCGGCGCGGTCGCCCCCGACCTCGCGCTCAACACCGCGATCAGCTTCGCCTCCAACACCAACTGGCAGGCCTACAGCGGCGAGACGACGCTCAGCTACGCGGTGCAGATGCTCGGTCTGACCGTGCAGAACTTTGTATCGGCGGCGACCGGCATCGCCGTGCTGGCGGCGCTGATCCGCGGACTGACGCGCAGGCAGAGCCCGGGCGTCGGCAATTTCTGGGCCGACCTGACCCGGAGCACGCTGTACATCCTGTTGCCGCTGTCGCTGCTGCTGGCGCTGCTGCTGGTCGGGCAGGGCGTGGTCCAGACCTTCGACGGCTCGGTGACGGCCGCGACCCTCGAGGGCGGCACCCAGACGATCGCGCTCGGACCGGCCGCCTCGCAGGTGGCGATCAAGCAGCTCGGCACCAACGGCGGCGGCTTCTTCGGCGTCAACTCGGCCCACCCCTTCGAGAATCCGACCCCGATCAGCAATTTCCTCGAGTGTCTGGCGATCCTGCTGATCCCGGCGGGCCTCTGTCACACCTTCGGCACGATGGTCAAGGACGCTCGCCAGGGGTGGGCGCTGCTCGCGGCGATGACCGCGGTGTTCGTCGCGCTCCTCGGCGTATGTGTGTGGGCCGAGCTGGCCGGCAATCCGGTCCTCACCGCGCTCGGCGTCGACGGCACGCCCGGCAACCTCGAGGGTAAGGAGGTCCGCTTCGGCGCGGTCGGCTCGGCGTTATGGGCCACCGCGACGACCGCAGCCTCGAACGGCTCGGTCAACGCGATGCACGACAGCTTCACGCCGATCGGCGGCCTCGTGCCGATGTGGCTGATGCAGCTCGGCGAGGTGATCTTCGGCGGCGTCGGCTCCGGGCTCTACGGCCTGCTGGTGTTTGCGATCATCGCGGTGTTCATCGCCGGCT